>Ga0056128_1005574_pt1 | contig 15840 bp, 10 predicted proteins | sample WorMetLIZISLAND2_FD_71113 | JGI IMG/M metagenome (GOLD analysis project Ga0056128, IMG submission 71113) | Marine gutless worms symbiont microbial communities from Max Planck institute for Marine Microbiology, Germany - Olavius geniculatus... ...
CCCCCCCCCTCTAATTTCCCCCAATCAGACTTAGGGCGCCGGGCAGACTCACGTTGGGCTTTGCTGCAAATTTCTAGTCTATGTATAACCTTCCCCATCAGCAAGTGTTACATTGCGTCCTGCTGTACTGATTTGTTTCCCTCCCCCCCCAAATTTTTTTTCTGTTTTATTAAATATAATTTATATACTTTTAGCTGTGTCATCTACCTTAAAAATAGCTTGTTTGATATGTGATGTACAACGTTTTGAGTATTTGTTTGTGTTATTGTATTGCCACTCACCATTTCTCTTTCTTGATACATTTGTCACTATGATACAGTTGTTGTTATGACATCACAAGTAATTATCATGCAGTTAAACTTTGCCGACCAATGACGACACCTCACTTCGCTCTGAATAATATTCTTGTGCGTTGATAGGTCTACCACAAAGCTTCCTTCTGAGGCGGCAAAACTATTATGTCTAAGTTTAATAATTGTGTGTGTCAGTTGTTACTGAACAAGATGTGATGAGTTAAAGTGCAAGTGACTAATAGAGCGGTGTGCATAAGGCTGGTGGGATTGTGTGAAGTACTATGAAAGTTTTGGCCTGTCAGGAAATAATGCATTTTCATCATGTCGTTTTGAGTGTCATTCTTTAAAGAAGGGTCAGACCATTGTTTCTTCACAGCAGTCTTTCATTTTGTAAGTCCTTCTGTTCTTACCTTTATCTTAATTACGTTTGAGACCAGTTAAAAGTGAATATTTCGGGAGAATCTGCTTAGCGATGTATAGTGTTTGGCTGATAAAAAAATATAACATGTGATTCTGAAGAACAGCAAATTGTCATGTGTTGTAGTTGAAGACTTATAGTCGGATTGTGCTGTTATTAACAGGTGATAAGTTGGGTCATGTCGTGACAATTATTCAGTCTCGTGAGCCAAGTCTGAAAGACTCGAGTCCGGACGAGATAGAAATCGACTTTGAAACGTTGAAGCCGTCAACGCTACGGGAACTAGAAGCATACGTTGCAGTGTGTTTCAACAAGAAGCTTCCGCGAAAACCTGCTTCCAATGGTAGATGCGTTTGCTTTTGTACATTTATTATGTTTATTATCTATTTGCAAAGTTGTGCCAGGTGTGAAGTGGTGGATTTTTTGTCAAGATGCTCCATATGGTATTTCTAAAAGGTTTTGGAAATTATTTTTGTTCTGAAAAATTCTCTTCTGTCAGCATCATTCAATGAGGCCAAGAATTTCTTTAGTTTTAGTGGATAGAGTTTCAAATTGGGAGATACAACAGAAAGGTTATCATTTTGTCCCTTTAGGCAGTTAGCTTTTAGTCATTTGTAGCCAATTAAATACACATTTTGCTGCAAGCAGTATTGTTATTGTTACATTTGTCTTGGAATTTTTGGCATTTTCGGTTTTCATACTTACAGCATCTAATAGATATTTAACGTTTTATGGTAAGCCTGCCTTTGCTCATATGTAGTCAAATGTTGAGCAGAATTTTATCGACAGTAGTCTCTGCTCTGTGCCTATGATGAATCTTGCTGCATGAAAGTTTGCCATCCAGTGATGAAACATCATGCACCACTCTTAATGCTGTGCACACATGTTGAGACGTATATACCACAATGTTTCTGAGATGGCAAAAATGCTTTTTGCATGTGAATTTTCATCTGTTGTCTCTCATCTGGAGCAAAACTAGCTGCTGTTGAACAACTTGTGAGAGTCGGAATTGTTCGTTTGTTAGTTTGATGCAGCTTTTGCCGAAACTGTTGCTGATCGTTTCAGTGTTTTATGAATGATCTCTTTAGTTCGACGGTCACCAGCAAAGCCAAAAGACGTTGCACCTGTGGAGAAGTCAGAGTTGGAAAAGCATCTTGAGAACGTACAGAATGTTCCTGGCACAAGTCAAGTGACAAAACAGCCAAAGCCAGGTCAGTTTATGTATAATACTACACTGCATCGTTAGCAAGACTGACTTTCTTCTTAACTCAGCCATATTATCAATTAATTATGATATCGTTTCTGACTAGAACTTTACTAGACATTTATTCTCATTAAATGACTATAATTTCTCAAATTTCGAAGTTACTCTGTTCTATTTTATAATTTTTGTTCACATTGCCTAGTTGATATTTGAGTAGTTATAGCAGTCTGCATCTGACTAAGTTTACTAATAATCACATTGTGCTGAATTTGATGAGCTGTGCTTGGTGTAGTGGTTGGTGCATTGGTCTTGATAGCAAGGTTGCTCTTTGCTGGGCACAGTTACTTTTGTATTGATGAATGGCTGCCAATCTCAGCATAATACCAGCCACCCAGCTAAAGTTATGATAGCTAGATTGAGTGTCAATGTGCCTGGCTGGAGATATGGTGGGACACTGTTTCAGATGGCAGGTAACAGTCTCATATTCTCGCGTTGTTTTAATTCATTGATTGATTGCATCAGTGCATATTAGTATTGGTGACGTCTATGTCGAAGCTTGAATTTTGTGACGTGATGATGCATCGATGCAGTCCATCGCTTAATTAAACAACGCTGCTTATGCTAGGTGATGTTTCGTAGCTCTGAAATGGGTTTCCATGAAGTGTTATGCAACCCTTCAGTGTGAAGCAGTTTAAATGGCTTGGTAATATTGTGTATTATTATTAGCTGGTAATTGTTGGCTTTGCCGTGGTTAAACAGAGCTGCCAGTGACTACCAGCTCATCGTCCGCTAATGCCAGCGCCTCGGCGGCCATGCCGGCCAGACGTCTGAGCGCCAGCAGTAGCAGTTCCTCTGACTCTGACAGCAGTGACTCGAGCGACTCCAGTGATGACGAGCCTGGTAAGTATACGTAATCAGTCGCCTCATTCAGTTCAGTCTGAATCATCGTTATCTCTTCTACTAGATGATGCTTTCAGCTAGCATTCATCTCAATTGATGTATCTGATAACTGACAACGGATCCGCTGTTTTTTGCTACTGCTGTCTTTGGGTGGAATGATTGTTGATGAATTCAGACTTTGAGTAATGGTCAGGTCACTTTTCTGTACTACAGTCACTTGGAGTGGCTGTCCTGTCCGTTAATTAGTCTCGATAACTCTGGCCTGACTTGTTAACCTGTCGTCATGTCGTATGACAGACTATGATCAGTGAATTATATGCCGTAACATATATTTGTCTGCAGCGGGAACGGCGCCAGTCAGCAAGGTCGTGTCGGCGGCCAATGCTGTCCAGGTATGGATGCTGTCGCCCGTTGCTGTCTGTCGCATTCTTTCTCTAGCGACAGCATATCTGAACTTTACTAATCGCCTGTACTAGCCACATTCACCAGACCTCTTTCTACACTGAATGCATTTGGGTTGTTATTTGTGAACAGGGTAAGCATGGAACTCAAGAAGACAAGCCTTTTTGTTTGTCTGATACTTTGAAAAGTTTTAAGATAGGCTTTAGGTGCTATTTGGACATATATTATTGTAGTATATTGCATTACTTAATACTGGTACATGTTTATTTATAGGATAGTTACTTGTTAATGTGGAGTGACCATTTAAAGACTACAAATGTTGTTGCATGCATTGCATAAACTGGTAGAGTTGGCTATGTTAACATCTGGTTTTAATACAGAAAAACGTTTTGCTCCTAATGATACCTCCACATATGTTAACTGTTGGCAGTGTTGGGATATGATTCTGTCACTGTAATACGTCTGATTATACTTGTTTCTGTTGATTCATGCTTTCTTTTATGTTTAAGCCTACCATCACATATCTGTGTAGAGACAGCTTGCGCATGCTTTACTTTATGGTTTAGCGAAAAGGTTTCTTAGCTCAGATATGACTAATTGCATTGTTTAAAGTCTTAGTTTATTTGTTTTCATAATGACTTAGATTTAAAGAAAATTTCACATTAGATAGTATGTGTTAATGGAATAAACAGTGTATTGTAGGGATAAATTTGCTAATTCTGTAACTTGACTCTGTGCAGCCACCATTTGCCCATCTGTGTGCAACTTTTCAACTTAGGTATTTTTTCATGTATTTATGAAGCATTTCATTACAAAATATTTGTGATCCATCAACTCTGACTTACACCATGGTCAAAGCATCAGTTGTAATTGCTTCGGTTCAGTTTCAGGTTTTAATGTTTGCTACATTTTTCTACAGTTTTTTGCACTGTTGATTTGGTTGTGTGAAAAAACCTGTTGCCTCGGTCCTTAAAGGTTGTCTCGCAGTGACCCAGCTTAACCGCCATTAACTGTCAGTTGAGCAGTAACTGAGAAAATTGATAGTGCTGCCAGTCGGAGGATTTGCACTAGAAAAATGTGAATTATTGGTATTTGTGCGGCGTGTGTTAAGCAGGTGTCGTCAACACAAGCTTCAGTCCGGCCTGGTGGTCCACCAATGCCGGCACAGGTGTCTAAACCTCCAGTAACATCAACTCCTGTCGTCACTGGTGACCCTCTCCGATCGTACGCTGACACCGATGTATCACCATTATCAGGTCTGTGGAATGCTTCACTGTTCTTGAGTTGTTGTCTGTGAAGTGTGTTAATTTTTCTTTCTGTTTTATCTCATCATCACACATGGTTGCTTTTCTGTAAAAAGATATATGGGCACATGGTGGTCTTTTTTGTGATCATTTGCTGTTTTGAAAAAATACTTCTCACTTGCCCAACGTTGTCAGTTAGACACATGAGCAACAACTGTCTGAAAAATGAACATTTGTTGAGAAAGTTATGTATAAATTTATGCAAAGCTTCTGGAAAGAGTTCTCTGTCTTGAAGCAATGAACTTTTTTTGATTTTTTTAATGCTAGATCTTTAGAAATTCATGCTAAGTGAAGCCTGCAAACTGTACCTTTACTGGTTGATGGCTGCAAGTTATACTACAATTGTGTTCACGAGATGCTGCCAATAACCCATATTGAATAAATGGTGAATTTCCAAATAGCACCTTTCAGCTAGTAATCAGTAGGTGAAACTTATGGAGAGGTCTGATTTTAATGCTCTCCTCTCTGGCAGTCTTTTTCCCCATAATTTATAAACTTACCAGCTCTGGGATATTTGCCAGGAGTTTAAATCTATTCAAGGCCAATTTCAGATCCAAATTTTTTACCAGCATGTTATAGATAATCCTTGCAATATGCCCCCATCCTACAAAAAAATTCTGTGATGTTGCAGACAAGCAGATAGAATACAAAGTTACAAATGGATGGAATCACTCAGCTGGTTTGGTTGGTGCCTTGGCGTAGTGATATTGTGTTTCATTTGATCAACGAAGTTATTCTACGCCAGGCCGGGTTAGTACTTTGATGGCTGACTGCCTGTGGGCAGGTAAACCATCCCGGTATGTAACCAGCTGCCTAGGTCAACTCAGCTTTCTATCCCTCCGGGGTTGGTAAATTGAGTACCAGCCTATCTGGCTGGGGTTAAGGCAGGACGTGTTCACCTATGTTGGGTGGCAGCTAACACTGTGTGATCCTATATGGCAGGTGACGCTTCGTAGCTCTGAGATGGTTTTCCCATTAAGAGCTATATCGCCACCTTTAACCTTTTTAACCTTTGTGTTTTTCGTTCATGCAGTGTGATAATGTGAGGAGATAATGACTCTGTGTAGGTGTGGGTGTGTCAAATGCACACGGACTGGCGTCTGTGACACCCGAGGTAACACAGCAACATGTTGCTATGGGACACTTTTCATCTCAGCAGCTGTCGCATCCCAGTGTAATGACAGTTTCAACTCGCATTTCTACTCCTGTCAAGACAAATGCCGGTCAGTAGGCTCTCTCATGGTCTCTCGGTTTTGCCTTGTCCCTCGGACTTGAACTACTTAGAAAAAGTGGAGATGTTGACATCGTGATATGCAGCGAACCAGCTAACTATTCATACTTGTCAGTCTGTAGGATAAGAGGGAAGATTATTAGAGCTGCCATGTGCACACTCGTAAAAGACAGTTCTTACAATTTTTGGTTTAGGTCGTGTTTCATATCAAGTTTTTCCGTAAAGGTTAAACTTTACGCTCCATTGTTGTAAATATTAAACTTTTTGTTTGTTCCGTTATTTTCTGTATGTGCATTGCCTGGAAAGGCCATCCCGATATGACCGGTCTGTGACGGGTGGGATGTTAAACCCTACTCACTCACTCATACTTGCCACTTTCCAACATATTGTCATTACCGCTTTAACTTGGGATAGTTCCAGAGAATTAGTACAAAAATTAAAGGCACTAATGTGGGAATGGATATATAGCATTTGTCTTTATAATTGGTTGTGTGTAGAACTGTTTGACTCGTCGCCTGCAGCTGCAGTGGCTTTGGTGACGTCGTCGTTGGGTATGCCGCCAACTTCACGGCCCCTGCTGTCACTAGCTGCCGACACCAAGCCATCGATGTCGTTGTCGTCGTCACTTGTGTCACCGTCAATGAGACTAGGAGATGATAGCCACGCAACTCACCTTGTACCCCGACTTGCTCCGCCCTCCACGCTCTCCATGTGTATGTTTTTGCTGCATTTCTTAACCCATTCAGGGCCAGCATACTATACCTACACCTACACCTACTTTGACGGTATTTCAAAAACATATTTCGGGTTATATAACTGCAAGTTCATATACAGCATTTAGTATGCTACCGAATAAAATTAGTTTTCTTCGTGCTGCTGGTTAATACTGGACAAAAGTCGTTGCAAAAACCCGTAAATTTGCCTTTTTGTCTTGCCAAGAAGCTATGGCAATTATTATACAATGAAGCAAAACTGTTCTTTCACCACTGTCCCCTCCACGCACACCGGTGCTTTATCGGGGCTTTGGTGCCGTAGGCATCTTTAGACCATTACAGTCTTCGCCTGACCAAGCCCGCCACCTTCCTGAGGCTCCGGTCCCCCAGCCACGAAAGAGCGTGCAGTTGCATACATGAGGCGTCCCTTGTGCTGCGAGCCTAGCGCGGCTTGCTATATACACACACACACCAGACATCAGCTTACGATATAATGGCGTTTCATTGATTTCTCACTTTTGACCCATTCAGGGCCAGCGTAAAATATATAGGCCGACGGTATTTCAAAAAATAGTTCGTGACTTGACAGGTTCAGATTGCTGGCAAAATAGTGTTTGAAAAATTAGTCGTACACCACAAAACAACCCAAAACTGTCTTGTGCTAGTCTGTCAGTGATATGTTTCAGTTAGATGCTTCTGAACATAACCCAACAAATTTGTCTTGCTTTTTCAAGATTTTTGTAGTTTTATGTTCTGTTATCATCAGTACTGCAGCCAGGCCATGGAAATCTGTCCAGATCATTAACTGTGGGACCATGTTTTACGAGATTTTATGTTTTTTTGCTGTAATTTTGCAGTTGATTGTTCATAGTAACAACTTATGATCGGTTTTTAGCAAAATGATATATCCTATATGTATTAAAAATCTCTGTCCTATGCCAGTGAATTTGCTCATATTACTTTATTTGAATGATTTTTGGTGGTTATAGTATTTTATTGCATATTTTAGTCGTTGTTTGCTGATCGTGCTGTTTTTGTGTATTATGGTTATGTAATAAATAAGTCTTTGTGTGCATATTGTGGTGAGCAGATGGCAGCACAGCATCAACTGTCTCATCACCAGGTCTTAGTCTTCTGCCATCTACAGCGTCTGTTGCCGTTGATGACAAATTTCAACCACCAAAGAAACCGGCTGCAACGGTATGACAGTGATTGTTTGTTTTTGCAACTTAGGTCTGCCACATATGAACGAGTGACTGGTACATTTGTTTTTTACTGTGTTAAATTTGTCATTTTATTTTTAAAAACTTAAATATGCCATTTTTGCTTTATGTTATTGTTATCCTGTTATTTGTTGAGAAAGATCCAACTGCAGCTAGTTATGAGCTAGTTATGGTTTTGAAGTGTAGCCCCTTGTATTCAGACTGAATCATGGTCACACAAGCAGTGTATCATGGTTCACTTTGTTATTTTGCAATAGCCATTATTTATCTAGTGATTGATTCAAAAATGATCTAAAATTGTGTCTGTGAACCTGCGGACTGTGATGCTATGGATAGCTTACTTTTGTGCTGTATTGTAAATATTGTGCGGTCATGATTGAAAAGCACAAGTGGTAGAAGATTTTCTCATGAACCTGCGATTTCGCTGAGGAGCAAAGAGATATTTGAAAATTACTAACGTGTATTACTTGGCCTAGTTTTAATTAACTGACTAGCTGGTAAGTTGATTTTCGCTGACTGTAGTGTGTGTTGACGTCTGTTGTTCAGGAAGTGAAGCTAAAGAATGCCGGGTCATGGTCAAGCCTCGCCAGTTTAGCGGTGTCTCAGACGTCTGGGGCTAGTGCTGTTAAAAAGTCAACAACTGCCGTGAGCTTTGAGCTGTTCAAGAAAGCCAAGAAGGAGAAGGAGGAACGGGTAGGCAATGCAGTGCTTGCAGTCGCCTGTCACAATGGAAGCATTCTTAGGAGTTCTTTGTTTGTGATGAGAAAAAAAGATTTTGCTGATTGTTATTGACCAAATACTCACTGCGACTCTTTAAGGCATTGGCATGACAAAGATGGCATTTGTCATTCAAGTGGGGTCTGAAAACATTTTATTCTGCAAATTTTACGTGATTTTGAGCATACTTGTGAACTTGTCTCAGCTCTGCTAAATGTTGTCGCAGTTGGATATTATGATTATTATTGTTATTCTCATTATTATTATGAAAAGCCTTGCATCGTTATTCCCAAAGTTTAGACAGCTTGGAGCAACAAGTAAACGTTGCCCAGTTAACTCGAAATGTCAGCTGTTAAGAGGTCGTTATAATGTCTGAGGTTGCTCAGCATTTTTTTCGGACGTGAGACTCTGATCACGAGGTCGTTGGTTTCACTCATGGTTGGTTTACTCCCAGCTATCTTGATGAGCGACTGTCTGCGAATAGATAAACAGTCATGGTGTACAGCTGACACCAAGGTCATATCGTACCATATTGAATAACTCGGTTTCATTCTTCCGGTGTACCTATATCTAGTACTGGTCTGTCTGGCTGGGGTTAAGGCGAGATGCATTCACCTGTGTCGGGTGGTGGTGCCATATGCTCTGTAGCTCTGAGATGAGTTTCTATGCACATCTTTGCACGAGCGTAATCTTAATAAAATTGATTTTACCGATTTTCTTATTATTCAGTAGTGTTCTGTATGTGTTACGTGTATTTTAGTGTGTTTACCATTGTAATATCTTTTAGTAGGCCTAGTGTGTTTATTAGTTTTTAGTATGGGCAACTGTGAGTGCACTGCCTGGTTGTCCAGCCTCACTGTTTTATGTTATCTGTGTATTTGTACTTGTGTGTTTCAAGGCAAATTACAGTACATACATACATACATCATTCAACGTTCAACGCTGATGTGGCTGTTAGGAGCGAGTGATTCGTGAGCAGGCGGAGTTGAGACATCGTAAGATGGAGCTGGAGCAAGCTGAGCGGAGCAAAGCGGAGCGTGAGAGACGACGCGCTCGCGAGGAGGACGAGGCGGTTGAGAGTGCTTTGAAGGCTCAGCAACGTGATTCCACGACCACAGGCAGTCTGCAGCAGCAGCAGATGACCAATGCACAGCTGATGGCACAGAAAGAACGACAACGTGAACAGCAGAGACGACGACTCGCTGCTGTAAGTTGTACTTAACACTCACAGACATTGTGACTGTTGAATAGTTTTTAGCTGACCGTACTTAAGTAACGGTTGAGCTTTTGGTACTGTTGTCATCCATCCGTCTGGCGTCATCATCATTTTCTGTAACATATGTATCATGGCTAACGGGTAGGTCTTAAAGAAAAATTTTAATACGTGAATAATTAGCCACATGCCTTAAACCTAAGTATGCAAAATTTCAGCAATCTAGTGCAAGAGGAACATTTTCAAATTTTGGGTTGAATGGACGAGGGTAGGAAAAATGTGCGTTTTTTGCACGGAAAACTGGCCATATCTCGGAAACGGTAAGAGATATGGCCAAGGTTATTAGGTTACTAATAGGAAGTGGCATATGCCCTTTCAGATGAAATGAATATCATTGACCTTGGATGATCTTGAATGTCACTGACGACCAGTATGGTCGGCTATCCTGGCGACAGCTGGGCTTCTTGTCATGTTGCTGCCTTTTAATTTAGATTGGTAGAACTAGACATGAGGACAACCAGTTTTGAGTTGTCAAGTTGGATATGAAGAAGTTTTGGCCTTTCTAGAAAGGTTATGAAGAAACGGAAATGGCAAATCTTGGACCACTGCTAGCCCGCAATTGCTTGAAAATGGCCTTGCATGTGTGTCTGTCTGTCCTTTAATTTCGTAGCTATACGTGGCTTAATTTCTTGCAGTTTTTGTGTGATAATGCATATTGACTGAGAAATCCTTTACAGTGCATTATTGCAGCAGTGCAATTTACGACTACTCTTCATGGCAAAGGAGTGTTTTTTGAAATGTATGTAGTTTTGTTCTGTAAGCTGTTTCATCGCATCCACGATTAGTCTGATTTGATAGTGTGATTATGACCGCTGATGACAGAACGTGCACCACTCTGAACGTGTACATGTTGACACAGATACCACATCTGTTCATTCTGAGGTCATTTAATTGAGACATATTTCTCTTAAAAGAACTCTATCTGTCAAAACTTGTAATGATGACATTATGGTTAGAGGGGTAACATTGCAAAGATTGCTTTTTATGCCTCCGCCAACATAGTGGCCGGAAGCATAATGTTTCTGGAGTGTTCATGCATTCGTCTGTGCGTGCTTGAGTCTTGAACAAACATTATTAGCATGATATTCCGAGTATTTTTTGATGGAATTTGAGCAAACTTTTACCACTAACAGACTATGGGGCAAGGATGAATGCTTCAAATTTTGGGGTCAAAAGATCAAGGGTCAAGGTCACAGTGGGATCAAATATGCCGCAAAATGCATGCACTTTATAACCTTGGAGTTGTCACATGTTGGTGGAGGCATAATATCGACGGAGTCGTAACCACCATCTAGTTTAGCTTTGGTGTTTTTATGTTATCTCAAGACCGAGTGAAATTATAGTTGGTTTTGGTTTGTGGTTGTTTAAACAGAGAGCGAGTCAGATTGATATGACCGCACAGAGCGAGTTGATGGCTTCATTTGAGGAAAATCTCTGATGATGCACACTTTGTCTCCTGCATTTGTTCACGCAGACGTTTTGCCACAGTGACACTCCGATGTTACGACCAGCTCTGCGCCGGCTTAAATGTATATGCGGATCATTATTATTATTTATAAAGTTTGGAAGAAAAAATTCTGTGATGCGCCGACGAATCTTTGTTGTACAAATGTTAGGTGAATTAACAGACTGCTAGGATGCTGCTGCGCTGTTGTGCGTTTGCGTCCGACTTGGAATTGCGGAACATGTGAACATGTTGGTCCAACCAACTCAATGTTCTCCTGCTGTCGAGTTCTGCTTTTCATTACAGCCACAGGCCATCAAGCTTTGCTGTACCGCTATTCTGGCTAGTGGTCAACAGTTGCATTTATTTCACGTTTGTTTCCAGTCGTGTATGGAAGTAATGAATATTTTTGTGGTGCTTGAAATTTGTCGTTGCGTGGCTGTCAAGTTGTCGTTGTATCTGTCTGCAGTTTGTTCTCGCCTTTTTTGATACAGTTCCCACAAACCAGGGTTCCTACAGATCAGGGAAAACTGGAAAATGTTAGGGAATTTGTGTTGTCAGGGAAATGTCAGGAAAAATATTATTTTTGAAAAGTCAGGGATAATGATCTTGGATCATGCAGACTTCAGACAACTGTGATTTTTTTGCATCTCCAAATATTAAAAAGCAGGCATATTTGCAGCTTCCATTGAATGTCCAAAAGCTAGACGCGTTTTAACATCGGGAACAAAGCAGCTTCAGAGGGAAGGGAGCCCCCGACCAGGGCCTCTGTTGTTTGCATATTGCTCTATTAATACTTTTTCATTACTCAATACCATTTATGCAATAGGGTTATTGTTTCGATAATGTCAGGGAAATTGTCGTTCCATGACTGGAAAAGTTTGGGAATTTTCCTACAGGTTACCCTGACAAACCATTTGCACTATTTCACCTGTTCAGTAACTTTGAACATGCAGTAGACAAATTGTGCACCAAACTGGTACATAGGTGATAATGCATTTGCTAGGTCTGCCATATCTAAAAGCCTTGACAAATTTTGTACTACACTGTGTCTGGAAAAAAGTATACCCGTAGACATTGTAAGATAATAAAAATGTCAAATCTAAACGAATCTGAATAAAATTTTGAACATTCAACTTCCCTTAAATTGCAGAAGCGATCACCAGATTTTGTTGAAAAAATGATCGTTTTATAAATAATCAAACCTTTGAGGCAATAGAAATGATATGGTGCTAAATAGTTTAGCGTGGAATTTCCCAGCATGCCGTGGACACTGTCAGGATTAAACAAACTGCTCGTGCGGTTACTTAATATTAGACACTTCATGTCGAGGTGAGACCTCACAAAAGCCACTGTAACTAATGTCTGCGTTGGCAGATTTAACTAAAATGTAGCAGTTTAATTGCCGTGCATTGCTGATGTGAAATTTTGCCAGAATCAGACGTTTTTTGTTGGAGTTATGTAAATACATGGACTACAGAGGGGTTTACTTATGTAATGTTATATTGGTAACGGAGATATTTTGTTATCGGTATTTGAAGGTTAAAGGTGGTGATAAAGCTCTTTATGGGAAGCCCATCTCAAGAGTTAGGGAGTGTCACCTGCCATATGGGATCACTTAGTTTTATCTGCCACCCAACACGTGAACGCGCCCTGCCTTAACCCTGGCCGGATATGCTGGTACTAGATTCACCTACCCCAGAAGGATGGAAGGCTGAGTTGATCTAGGCGGCTGGTTACATACCGAGATGGTTTACCTGCCTGCAGGCAGTCACCCATCTGAATAATTCATAACTCTGCTAAGACGCAGTATTTTTCAACGAAATTTGGTGATCGTTTCAGCAATTTATTGGGACTTAGTGCTCAGACTTTTGTCTAGATTTGATCAAATGTGGCATTTTTATTACGAGCAACAGCAGGAACTGCTGTAGCACGTCTTAGCCATCACAATTCTGTCCGTCTGTTCGAGTGGATCAGTCAAAAACGGTGCAAGCTAGGAACTCCAAATCTTCGTAAAGCTTTTTCATGAATTTGAAATGGGTCTCCCCGAGCAGTGGCACTAAATGAAAAGGGGGTAAGAAAAATTTGTGATTTTTAGCCAATAAGTCACCATATCTCAGAAATGGTGCAAGATAGGGCCTAGATTAGTAATCATCACTAATAGGAAGTCGTACACTGGCTTTTGATTGGCACTGAAATCAATGACCTTGAATGCCAAAATAGGGGTTTTATGGATTTTTTGGCGATTTCGGGCTGCGACACACATTTTAAGAGCGAATTGTGCCAAAATCACTACAGATGGACCAGTACAACCTGCGTATGAAGTTTTTGACATTAAGCATAGATTTTTCAAAGTGGCCTGCGCAAAAGTGTATCAAAGATGGGTACCCCTAAAAGGTCATTATTTTACTGCTGTTGGCTGCATGAGACGGGTTACACCCTCTGGTGGGTGCAAACGAAACGCTATAGATACTAGCCTTCATAATAATTTTGTCGAATGTCAGCTATTAGGATCGGTGAGCTTAGATTTTGTTTGCAGTGGGCCTTCAAACATACACCACTGTTGCACGTTCCCCTTTGCGTTAGCTCGACTTTCTTGTTGTACAATGTCTTGAGGTTTACTTTTTTCTGGACGCAGTGTATAACTGACAAGCAGACAGTAGTATTTAAACTACAAAAGTGTAACACTTGTCCCAAGTTAAAGCCATCACGGAGGGGTAAATCATGAAATTGCATCAGGCGCTGAATGTCACGTTGGCTGCAGATTGAACTTCTATTAAACTTTTGTATCATCTTAGCTTGGTTGATAATCAAAGTTGTAATGATTTTATAGCCATGTAAACATCTGTATATTGACTGGTGATATTTCAGTTTGTGTAACAGTGTTGTTGCATTTCTGTTTAGTCCGCAATGTATGTCCCAATTTTTCAGTTTGTCAAATGTGCTGCAAGATATAATTTGTTCGTTTTTTTTTGTACTGAAGCAAGCTGCTGCCGCTGTCCACAGCACATAATATAGGAGCATAGTTTGGGGAAACAGTGAGCATTTATTTCTTTATAATTGTTACAAAATTGCAGCATTGATGCAAAAATTTGGTTATTCCAAGCTGTTCAAAATCATTTCTGTGTACTAGGAATCTCGCTGGAGTTGGATGTTGACATTGTCTTATTGCTGTTGTTTACATTGGTACAGTATGGAATATGGAAGTCATGTGTAATATGGGCGCAGCTGACAAAGTTTGGGCTATGGTACAGTTTTGTACATTGTGACAGGTTTCTGTGTTATTTTCTAGTGAATGGTGTTATGTGTTTGTGCTGAGTGTGTGTGGTACAGAGACAGTTGTATTAAAAGCATTAATTCTTTGTGTACTACTGTTGTGAACTTTGTCTCTGTAATAATATAAAACCCGTAATACTTTGTACATTTAAATTTGCTGCTATTTTTGTTAGGTTCAGTGCTCAGTTGCAGTGGTGTGAAGGGAACTGTTCTTGGGAAGGACTCTTCTACCTTACATCTCAGTTCTAATCCTTCCCAATATTATTACATGCAGACTTTTATGTACCGAAAAAATACTAACAGGAGTATAGATATACCTTATCTTCATACGCTTTACTATGGTCAGCGTTCTCATGCTTTTCCTGACAGAGATTTCCGGACATTTTAGGACCATCAAACGTTTTTCCAAGACCTTCTTGCAGCCCATTAGTTGTTAAACATAAGCTAAGGAAAACAATTGCTTATTACATGTACAGAGTGTGGTCCAATTCATATATCTTCGTAAGCGGACTTTAATTTAAGCTTTTATTTCCAGGACTTTCCAGGTCCTGCAAAATCAGGGTAAAAAAATTCCAGGAGGCGTGGGAACACGGTATAGTTGTTGTGTTGTATTTTCTGTTCTGAAAAAAATATCATTGGTGAGGGTTTGAACCCCGGAGTCATCCTGCAAGTGCTTAATCTTGAGCAATGAGCATGTATGCCGTGTATTCCAGCTGTAGCATAAATGCCAACTACTGTGGTGCTAAGGAATCATATTCTTTGAATGATGCCTTTTCATTGTCATATGGTATCTTTAAGGCTTGGAAGTGCATATGTATAAATTGTGACTTCCGAGGGCAGTGTAACAGTTTTGTTCATAATAGTGGTGAATTACCAGTGGTGAATTGTGCATTAGTGCAAATTTAACCTGTGCCCACGGTTGTATTAAACTACTGAGCTACTGTACGCTGTATCCAGTAAGAAAGTCTGCAGTTTACTATGCTAACCTTAATAACTGTATTTTTGTGTTTTTTTTGTTGCGAGTCATCTTACAATCCATTTTGCTAGAAACAAGTTGCACAATTTTTCAACACCATTTACCAAAAATTACAATATGTTAGAATTTGAAGATAAAAGGAACTACTGTAGACTCCTGCTTCTGGACACAGTGTGCGTGTGTATGCTTATAATGAAGCTCATGTTACTGAGCTGCAATTGTGATTACATTTTTGTGATGAAAGTTTATTACCTCTTATTTAATTTCTCTTCTAATTCATTAAACCGTATAATTACCTCCGCCAAGGAGGTAATGTTTTTGCCAGACTTTGTTTTCTGTCTGTGTGAGCAAGATAACTCAAAAAGTTATGGACGGATCTTTCTGAAATTTTCTGGGAATGTCGGGAATGGCAAAAACTACCAGTGATTCAATTTTGGGGTGATCCGGAAGGAATCCTGGATTCTGG
>Ga0056128_1005575_pt1 | contig 15839 bp, 10 predicted proteins | sample WorMetLIZISLAND2_FD_71113 | JGI IMG/M metagenome (GOLD analysis project Ga0056128, IMG submission 71113) | Marine gutless worms symbiont microbial communities from Max Planck institute for Marine Microbiology, Germany - Olavius geniculatus... ...
CCCCCCCAATATAATGTCACAAACTTCTAACTCTCCCCCTTGCAATTTTTTGTATGATTTGACACATTTGCAACAGTAAGCATAGTAGGCCTATATCGAAGTTCTGATATGTAGAAATGATCTCCTGTATACTAGCGCAATCATCCATGACTCCCTGGCCAGACCTTGCCGCTGATGTGACGTGTGTGACGTCACACAACCTTTTACCCCTCTCCCCCTCTACGTCACGCATCCTCACGATATCGTGAACCCCCTTCCCCCTCGACATGTGACGTCATTTATGGACGACTCCTGAGTAAAAGTACTTATATCCGGCACACTTAAGTAAAAAAAGTCACAATGCACCAATGCATTTTACGGTTCTTTTATTTTTTAAAAATCTGTTTCTCTTTGTGTGTGTGCTTGTCTCGTTACAGTTTTAATTGTGTTTGTGGCTGCCCTTGAGGCGAAATAAAGATATCTAAAAGCACCCATTTGTAGGTTGTGAACACTGGCATCAGTTTTTGCACAATCTAAAATCTTCCTACAAAGCGGGTAAACAATACAACTCAACTAGTCATTCACTGCTTCTACTGCAACTAGTCCACGAGAACACACATGTATTACACACGCATAATATACTCCCATATTCATACAACTATTCAGAGTGTATGCCCAGTTCCAAAGTTACAGAAGCCAAGCATGTGAAAGCATGTACATTACTAGCTTTAGCAGTGACAATATACATTAGAAGCATTTGTGACCAAAATCAGTTGAAAGCAAAGCAACAGTCAGCCCTGACCTCCCCATTTAGCTTCTTCTGTATCCGTACATGAACACAATTACAATGATCAACACTTCTTATGAACAATATGTGTATTATTATTTCATTGTAATTGAAGTTTTCCTGAAAAACCATATCTCGTGAAGTTTAACTGGAGGTCAAGGGAAAAAGTCCATCACTTTGCGCACACTGCTATCTGACCAACTTTATCAACATTATCAATCTTTTGCTGTTATTGTCAATCTCTTCTAGTACAAACTGTTAGTATTTTAGGCTGATTTCAGTAACTGTGCTAATTATTTTCCTTTATTCATTAATTATTAGGTCACTTTTTATAGCATTGTATCACAAATCAAAATGCACTAACAGCAACATTGACAACAAAAACTATTATCTATTATCTACTACAATATCTACTACACCAAAATGGATCAACGTAAACATATGGTTACAAAAATTGAAATTCAGCATTACAATACATAGATCTATCTATACATAAAATAAAAGTTATATAGTATTTATAGCAAAGTATGGTAAAATAGGCGACAAAAAATTTATAAACTGCCTTGTACCTGATCAACAGAAATGTATTCTCCAAATTGCATGCAGCCGACATCAAAAATGTATTTGCCAGGACCAAGTGGCTAGAATCACAGAAAAACGTTCACAATGATTAACAAATGACACGTCCCTACTTTGAGGCCTATTTTTGCATGTTGTTTACTGTGCAAAACCAAAAAAAGAAATACAAATGTTCATCTCCTTTGAACAAAAAAAATTCTCAATGAAAGCAGGCCTACAATAAACTAATTAATAAGACATTACCATGCTAATTAAGTGAGTGAGTGTGTAGGGTTTAACATCCCGTTCGACACAATATAGGTCATTTCAGAGATGGCCTTTAGGCAAAATGCACATATATACACATAATAATGGAACAGTAAGTTTAATCTTTACAAAACAAGAAAAGCCCTGCTAACACAAAGGGGAACGTGCAACAGCGGTGCACCATCGAACGCTAGTGATCCGCAGACTTCATCCGTAGATCTCATCCGTACGGCTTTTAGCTACAGTTTCAAACAAAGCCCAGTAAAACAAAATCAGTCAACAGAGAGCGCTAAACGACTAGCGGCTAAATATCTATGGTGTTCTACTTGTATTCACCAGAGGGCGCCACCTATCTCGCTCTCCGAATGCCGTATTGGCTGAAAATCGCAAATTTTGCCTACCCCCTCTCATTTAGCACCCTCGTTCGAGGTGACCTCCTTCGAACTGATGGAAAAGCTTTACAGTTCCTGAAACTAGAGTCTTCCAGGCAGCCGACGGTGAAGATTTGGTGATGCTAGCTTGCACCGGACGCACGGACGCACGGACACTCAGGTGATTTTATACTCTGTCCAATGCTATGCATTGCATTGGACAGATAATAATCCTTCCCATTATCTTCCAGACAATATGCTAACTAAGAAGACATTACATATAGTGCATTACACATTGTAATGCCAAATAATGGCCAGTTGCTGCAAATGGTACGATTAATCATGGCGCAGGTTTGCACTATCTGAGTGTTTTCTAGTTACCAGTATTATTACTAATACCTAAACGGTTACCTTTATGATTCCGAATGTTTAAATATAAACCTTGTCGTCGACGAATTTTCCAACAAACTTGTGGTTAGCATGAATAAGTTCTCCGGGTCCATCTCGGCGGCCATCCTTCCACATTCCCACGTAGCAGGAAGCGGTGTCCGCATAGGTGTACGAGCCGAGACCATGACGGACATGCGCTCGCCACTCCCCATCATACGTGTCACCATTGACGTAGTAGAACTTCCCTTTACCATTGCGCTGATCATCCGCCCAACAACCTGACACCAGTGGCATTCATATACTGGGCCAGATATAAAACCAATTGTCAGTGAAGTAGCCCAAAATGTGACTTGGGGAAGGCTGTTTTCCTTCTTTCCTTTCCTCCCCTCCTTTTCTTTTCTTCCTTTTCTTTTCTTTCCCATCTCCTTCCTTCCCTTCCCCTTTCTTTTTCATTTTCCCTCCCCTTCCTTCCCTTAAAGGCAGGACCCTAAATTCCAGCTGCAGAATCTGGGATGTGCTAAGCTCTCACAGAAGGGTTAGGGGCAGAGCCCCTGCCAAAATCAAATTTGGTGCATTAGCCTGAAAATAATGAGATCTGAGGGCAACGATTCTAATTATTTTCCTGAGTCCCTATTATCTTTTTAACCAACAAAATTGGCACTGGAGTTTAAACCCCCTCGGCCCCCTTGTCTACACCACTGCCAACTGGGCCTCTGTTTAACCAAACATGCTGAAAATGCCTAACTTCCCTTTGTCCATACAAGCACAACACAAGTCAAAAACACAGCATCAAACTTTTATCTATATTATGGCTAAATATTAATCATATTTGCAAAAATTTTTCACCATTGCACTCCACTAAAAATTTGTGATAAATCTGTCACCAAAGACCCTGCCACCCACTGAACATGTTGCTACACTACCGTGTGTTTTCTGGCTCACAGTATAGCATTAAAGCAACAAAAACGCTCCAGCCGAAAAGACAACCATTAACAGCGTAATGGCTTCTGTACCGCTAACTTATGTTAAAGAAAGAAAGCAGAACTGGGAGCATGTACCGCGCTTCCTGTGCGGCCACCTTCTTGTGGTGGAAGCGTCTGGGCCCAATGTCGACCGAGCAACCAGCGACTATTGGCAGTGGTCACCTGCCACTCGTCTCCAATCTCACCGGCCCAGCAAAGTGCTGCAACCCCCCCGGGATTTGATTCCTAAAAGTTTATCACAGGCATCTGTTTGTGTTTTTTACAACACATCCAAGACGCCTCTGGGACTTTCTTGAACAAACTGGGGCAGTGACCTGCCCCCTTGACCAAAAATGAGAAAAAGAGAAAGAGCACGTTCCCCTTAAAAGACATATATAGCCAACTCAGTTACTCAAAACAGTGCCAAAAATGCACCAAAAGACATCACTTCACACCAAAAATTCGAAAATTTTCTGAAAATGAGGCACAGCCCCCGCCAAAAATCGTTTCCTAGCAGGAAGAAGACACCCCTCTCCACATCACCCAACCCCTCAAGAGCCCCCCCCTTCATGGGCCCACATCCAGATCATGGCTACTATACTGATCACTACCAAACTCAGTTACTAGAATTAAGATCCAATTTGATGCAATACTAGTACCTTCATATTTAGAGCCATCTGGATATATGAACGTTCCTTGACCATGCTTCTTGTTTTTCAACCACTCCCCAATGTACCTTGCTCCATTTTTAAACCTGCAATAAACAGTTTGCCAAAAGTAGGGAGCCTACTTTTGCAGCATGCAGCATACATACATGTATGCCCAGTCACAGTGTACATGCAACAAACATCAAATAATATTATTAGTTAATATTATTCACTTTCATCATTCATGCACATCACATTTCGAGTAATATGCATGTTTGTGCACAATTAATCATGACAGTTAACAGTGCATAATAAAATTAGTCAACAGAAAAAACATGCCTGTAAAAAACTGCTACAGTAATCCCCAAATTTCTCCCTTTTGGATTTGAAGTAGCTTGGCCAAAACTAGAACTAGTTATAAAAAAACAAAATTTTCATTACAGTAACAAACAGACCTCTAGGGACAACTGCTTACCTATATGTTCCCATTCCACTGCGAGTGCCACAGTCATACATGCCTTCATATGTGTCTCCATTTGGAAGTCGCGCTTTGCCTTGACCATGCCTCTGGTCTTTCTCATTTCTTCCACCTTCATACTCCTGCACAATGTTGTGAAAAAAAGATAAAACATTAAATCCACTTTATCAACCAGATCACAGTGGGTAAGGGTCAAGTTTTGGTAAGACTTTAATCTAAGACTAAAATCTTGACTTGACTTTGGTCTAAGACCAAAGTCAAGACCGATTTTGACATGACTTTGGTCTAAGCCTAAAGTCAAGTCCAAAGTCAAGATCAAACCAAATAAGCTAGCAATTTCCAATGTTAAAAAATACAGTCAGGGCTTAGATTGATTAAATGGACAACCCAGTTCATTATTCGAGCATAATATTTGCTTTTTGTACAGTAAAATAAAATGCTGCATCTGTTAACTAATAGGCATTCTGTTTAATTACTATTTTCTGGCATTAACTATGCAAACGACACAAGCATAAGTAATGATGTCATTGCTAGCATAAATATTGCACAAAATTCCTTTTATATCCACAAAATGGCCACATGGGCAAACAAACTAATATTGCACACATCATTCCCATCCAATTAATATAAGCCCGGAAAACATCTCTATTAAATTAAAGTAATCGTATCATTGCATTTATTCGACGGCTGCGTAAAAATGATGGACAACCACAAACGAAAGTCAAGTCCAAAGTCAAGTCAAAAGTCAAATTGAAAGTCAAGACTAAAGTCTAAGCCCAGCTCGTAGATAAGATCAAAGTAAAGACTTTTGTGTAAAAAGTCTTAGCGAAACTTGACCTCAACCAGTATATGTACTTTGCTAAATTTCAAATCGAATGACATCTAAATCAGATTTAAACTACATCTCACTCCGAATGTCAAAAGTCTGCTGCTCTGATTTTTGTTTAAGTACATTGGTAGTAATTGAATGAATAAACGTTTATGTGTGTTGCAGGCGTAACAGGGGATTTGTATAACTCTTACTTTTATCCACATTTTGCCAATGCAGTACTGCACTCAGGCTCAAGTTGATCAACCGTTGTAGAATCAAGCACAGTATATAATATATATGTGCACTTGATTAAACAGCATGGCAGCTTGACAAAGATGTGCGGACTGTCTGATTACCGATGCAGATTTGCGGGATTTTTGGCAGCTGCAAACTGACAGTGGTTCAAAGGTAGACAAAATTTGCAGACACAGACTAATGCGGATTCTGTTCCATGACGAGTATATTTTGTTTCCAGTAGCTGTTGACAAACTTTGGAAAGCATGTTTAATTTTGTTCTGTTTAGCAAAAAGCATTACGAAGCTCTTTGCTCCCATTATTTCGTCACTTTACTTACTGGAACCGATAAACTGTAAGTTGCAATAATTATACCTAGTGGCCTACCTTACTTACTAAAAACTAAGTCTATTCAGTGTGAACGTGGGCTGACAGTGGATCCAATATAATATTTCTCTCCTGTTGCTGATGCAGATGCAGATCCTTGTTCAAAATGTGCGGAGTGAAGTGGACTCAAAATTTCAGGATCTGCACACCTCTGCAGCTTGCCTGTCGGCTTTTCAGTGCAAAACATGTAACACATCATATCACATGTGCATTTGTCAAACAATAAATTGAAGAAGAAAAACAAACACAGTATAATGACCGAAAGCTGCATATTTCTTACCCCCAAGTCCTGTACTCTTTCTTCATCAAGGTCATCAGAGCCGGCATCAGACATATTTCTAAAAACCACAAATAACACAAAATCGTCTTAATGAATTATTGTAACTGTACTAATTATTGATTTATTGAAGCTCTCGAGTTTTAGTACAAAATTGCCCATTTCCCATCAGAAGACTGAAACATGCTGCAATACTAAACCATACTCTTGTATGGTTTCAAATTTGTACAGGTCGCAAAAGTAAATGTAATCAAGTGTCCCTGAACAACAGCACATGCCAAGAACGAAAAACTTGGCAAATGAGAGCAATGGACGAATGCTACTTTGGTCAGACAGTGCATGCATACCGTAATGTTACGGTACCACGGCGATGGAGAGTTTCAGCTGGCGCCTAAATTGTTAGAAATGAATTAACACGTAACAAACACGTAATATACATCATACTCACGTTGATTTGTAAAGCTAAAAAAACGACAACAATCGCAAATACTATGCACAATTCCTCAAGCTCCGTACAGCAAGTGCTCGTTAGCAACAGCTATGCCCGTTGCTAAGCAACACTTTCGAGTTTCGACTTATTTAACCTTTTTACTCTGCATCGAATTTATTTATTTGTAAATTAGTTTACACAAAGATTACTGGTTAAATGTTTTAACAATAAAAATTTGCAGATATTTTTATTAACAATGATCATTTATTTCAATTTCACAAAGCGACTATCCGCAGTCAACGTCAACTATTTTTACTTACTGCGAAAGTTTGTCAGCCGGTTTCCTGCTTCAATGTAAACATCCAGCTTTTGTCCACACAAAAATTTACGTAGCAACCGAGTTCCTGCTGTAATCTGCAGACATGATGGTGGGTGTGATCTCACTTCCTGAAGTCTCATAATATAAAGTTCTCTTTTTGTGTGTCATGCATTTTTGCTACGTATATGACTTTGTGTTGTAGCTCTTTCTTATTATAACATTAATATTCTGTCTTTTGTGTGAACGTTACAGGACGTAATGGATGATAACCAGGATCTCCTTGCCGATCCGCTTGCCGACGATCAAAGCAAGGTATATCATACTCGTGACAATGACAGTAAGCTTATTTCGCACACTTGCGGCTATAAAGATAGCCGAATAGCTGAATAACAGTGCAGTGCAAACAGTGCAACAAAATAATAACAACACAGTCCGTAAATGCAAAATAACAAGTACAAGTGATATTGATCTCATGTTTGAACTGCTCAAGAAATCCCATAAGTTACATTTATTTACAGAGTAGATGATAGATTTTTTTAGATGTGTATCAGTGTTTAGTGCAGTGTATAGAGATGGTACCCCAAAAGATTTTTAGTCTGATATCTTCGGAAATATACGTGGCTTAAAATATTACCAGCCTGTCTGTATCACTTACTCAGTACGGTTACCAACTTTGATCTCTGTTTCTAACTTCAGAGTGATTAAGTTTTATGTGCAAAGACTGCAAGATATTTTCTGCCAATGTTCATCCAGATTTAGTTTTATTATCGTTTGTTTGGCTGTTTTTTGTACAACTTTTGGTGTACAGAAATCTCAGAGTATCCCATCAAAATGCATGCGTGTGTTATCCTTATATTTGAAACACTCTTTGAACAGAACTTTGTTTTAGCTTATAGGGTTAGCATTAGCAAACAGTGAGTAGATGAATTCTGTTGTAGCATTTTACTATTTTACTGGCTACTATTTTCAAGTGTTTAGCTGATATATATTTTCTGGTGCGAGATTTTAAGATTTATTAATTCTTTTTTGTAAATTTTTGTTTTAGGAGAAAACAGAAACTGTTGATCTAAGCAGTGACTCAACGCTGCTGGTTGATATATCTGATGCGTTGAGTGAAAGGGACAAAGTGAAGTTTACTGTCCACACGAAGGTAATCTGTGTCATATGAATCATAAATCCCCTGTTCTCCAGTAGACAGCATTAATGATATTGATGACTGTCTGGAGGATAACAGGGAAGATTATTAGAATTATTGTTAATTACATATGCGTGCGTATAATGGAGTTCTTACAATTTTAGGTTTAGCTCATTTTTTTTGTTTTGTGTTTCATAAAGGTTAAACTGTCTGTAAAGGTTAAACTTTCTGATTTGCTATTATGTGTATGTGCAGTTTTGCCTGGAAAGGCCGTCCCCGAATTGACCTGTACTGTGTCGGGTGGGACGTTAAACCCTACTTACTCACTCACTCAGTCATATGAATCATAAATCATATGATCTGTGCTGGATGATTGACTAATAAAATGATTTGTATAATATATGATGAATGTGGTACTGTGATATATTTGTGACTGATGACTTCAATCTTTATTGGCATATTTTGTGTCTTAGATACATAATAAGTGGTTGATTCACAAACGGTATTTCAGGAATACTTGGGAAATTCTCAGAACCCTGAAAACTTGGAGAATTCTATGCAACTATGTGGAAAACATTGTGACAAACAAAATAGTGCCACCACATGTGGTTTCCGGGAATTATGGCTTTTTCGCTTCTTTGCCTTTTCGCCCCCTGGCTTGTTCGCCCCGTTTTTTTCGTCCCTGGTTTTTTCGTCCCTGGTTTGTTTGCCCCTGGCTGATTCGCCCTCTGGTGCATTCACTCCCGGGGTGAACAAGGCAGGGGGATAAAAAGCCAATGGGCGAAAGAGCCATGGGGCGAATGAGCCAGGGGGCAAACCGGCAAAGGGGCAAAAAAGCCAGGCACCATTTCCAGGGGTGCAAAACTGCTTTAAAATACATTTGCAACTTGATGTGTTTTGGGATTTTTATAGATTTTCTGTTGGTAGATTCATATGGGTTTCTCACAGTGTAAAATATACAAATAGTCTACTTGGAAATTGGTAGGTTTAAGTGCTTCAAAAACTAAGCCATAATAAAATATTTCATCATTAGTGGTTTTAAGTTTGAGGTTTAGTTTTTTGTTGGGGTTCTAGCAGTTTTTTAGATGGGTTTAGTGAAAAAAACATCGGTTTTGGCTGTATTTTTCCCCGGTGTTTCAACTCTGCTATCGACCAAGACTGTGTCAGATGTCTACTGTGACTAGTTGAATTGATCATTGTCATTATCAACATCAGTCCTTGAAGTAGGCAATTTTTTTTCTAATGAGGCATATAAAATTAAGACTAATGAAAGTCATCAGTGTATTTGATAAGCTGTGTCTTTGCTTCAACAACTCAAGTGTCAGTTGTATATATAATGGCATTGCCATGGTGTCAAGTCTTGTGCATTGATAGTGCAGTATTTATAGATGGAGAAAGATATTCTGCTGGATTAACCATTTGTTATAATATTTTTGTGCTTGTTTTTTGCCAGACTACGTTGCCAGATTTCAGCAAGCCAGAGTTCTCCGTTGTCCGCCAACATGAGGAATTCGTGTGGTTACATGATAGATTCGAGGAGAATGAAGAATATGCCGGTATTGTCGTAAGTATATGTGGCTCACAATATTTGCTTAGATAGGAATTTTCATGTCAAATTTCGTTGATTAAAGTTTTCTTTGTCTGGTTCTTGTTTGACAAAATCTTGTTTGACCCTAGACTGTGTTAGACCCGCACAGTTTAGTGTCATACGGACCATTCACCGCAGTGTTGGTCTGAAGTATTTTTTCAATTTTACCGAAATGTTTCTTTGTTATTATCGTTATCAGTGCATATTTCATTGATGTTTCACGAGGTAGTGTAGAGATGCATTTATGGTGTGGTGGGATGTGTAATAAACATGTTATTGCAAATTGTCTGCAGAGTGTGCCAGTGAAAAAATTTTGAAAATTGATTAATAATTGGCAAAGATATGGACAAAAGTAAAGTGCCACGTTTTTTGGCCCACCCTGTAGTGCGGCGGCGGTTTGGCGTAGTTGGAAACATCGTTGGTCACATCAACAAAGTTAATCAACACCAGGCCCACTTAGAACTTGGATGGGTTACCGTAAACCATCTCAGTATGTTACCAGCCACCCAGGTGGACTCAGCCTGGCCACCCCTCTGTGGCTTGTGGGTAGGTGCAATGTGACTGAGTAAAGTGAAGGCTGGGACGTATACACGGCACAATGCACTAGCCTCATATCCGTGGTCTTGCAACGTAAACTGGTGTCTGGCTGAAGGCTAAGGAAATGGAGATCAGTGCCATTCTGTGGCTTGCAAAGGACTTAAGTACTTTTTTACGAATAGAGTTTTGACTGTTGCGTTTAATGTCCTTTGCTTGTACACTGTACAGTTGTGTTTTAGTGTTACCATGCTATGTGTTAGATTCCGCCTGCACCCCCGAGACCAGATTTTGATGCCTCCAGGGAAAAGCTGCAGAAACTTGGGGAAGGCGAGGGAACAATGTCAAAGGAAGAATTTCAGAAAATGAAGCAAGAACTCGAAGCGTGAGTGAAATATGGCTGTTGGCATTTTTCGTCGTATTTCTCAGAATATTGCCATTTTTCTTTTTATTTTGGCATTTTTATTTTTCTTATACATAATTGGTCAACATTTCTGATAGTACACAAAAATACTCAAACATTTGGTTGGTAGCTTCAGCTTATGACTTGAAATAAAAACATTTTATTGGCCACTTTCCGGGTGAACCTGGTTAGTTGTTAGCATTTAGCAATATCGATTGTCTGTTTCCATTTTGTACGACATCAGCCTTCAAACGCCTTGCATGTCCCTATGGGGAGTTGAATAAGCAGTAAAATAACTTTGAAAATTTCTGATAATGTGACTTGTATTTGCCAACTTTGCATTTGCTTATGTATCTAAGCAGGTCTTTATTGTAACTGTTGTACTTATACTCCAGTAAGCATACAGCCACACTGCAGTAGCATACTTCATGTTTGCTGTCCTACATTGACGAGTAAAGATTTTTGTTTTTACTAAAAGGTAAAGTAACCCATATGCGATACGAGCGTCAGGGCTGGAGCTGATCCCGGTCTCTGGGCAGTCAGCTCGCAGGTGACATGGTCATAAACCTGGTGGTAGGTAGCCAAAATACTTCCCACGAGGCCCGCGGTTACCTTTCCAGCCAGATAGCGTCACCACCCTCTGACGGTACCAAATTATACTGCTTGGTGAACAGAGGCACGTGTGTGAACAACTTGCCCAAGGTCACTACCTCGCAGTGCACCAGATGGGAGTCAAACCAGAGACTTCACGATTCTTACTACCTTACTGAATTTGCTTTGTTAGTTACTTGCATACTGAAGTACGGATTTATGTGCGGTGTGTTTCAGTGAGTATCTGGCAACGTTTAAGAAGACAGTTGCCATGCACGAGGTGTTTCTACAGCGGATGGCTGCACACCCTGTTCTTCGAACTGATGTCAACTTCAAAGTTTTTCTTGAATATGACCAAGAGGTACTTACATTAGGTCATCCTGTAGTGATTTCTGAAGTATGTGTATGTACACTGTGTCTCAAAAAAACATTTAAGGTAGTGTAGAAGCATACATTGGGCGAGGTGGGAAACTGAATGCTCATTTGATGGCAAGTTGTGTCAGGAATATTCGTACCCAAAATTATTAAAATCTATTAATTGGTTTTCAACTTACAGTCAAAAATGTTGGGGATGTTTTTTTGAGACACACTGTATGAGTGATAATATTTCTGCCTGTATTTAATTTATGTGTTTTTAGTATCTGTTGCAAAATGGTTAAAGAAACCTTTATTTTAGCTTATAGGTAAATCACTTGCACGCCTTCTGCAAGATAATTAGTTGTGAAGAAATACAGAACTGTCAGTTGTGAAAATGTGAAAGATACTTATCCTGTTCTTAATAGTAATTAAGATGAATTAGTAACTGTGGTATGAGTGTTGTATATATTTTGGATTCTATAGTGTTTGTGAAAGTTCTTTTTCTGATAATTTTTTGTAGTTTCCCTAGAGAGACATTTGGGAAACTCCGAAAACCTGTCAGATGGCAGAAAATTGGACAGTTAACAAGCAGCAGTAGGAACAGCAGCAGTAATGGTAGTCATAGTAGCAGGGCTTAGATTGCGGATTTTCGAAAGTCCTTGAAAACAGACATGGTCCTTGAAAGTGCTTGAATTTGATTTTCTAAAATGCTGTGACCGGATTTAGTGACAACTATTGATGCATTTGGTAAATTTGTCTGACAATTCCAGTTTTTGATTAATGCTTGAAGGTGTTAAATTGTCGAATGTAAACTGAACCTGCTTATGTATGCTTGTAAAATTGCCGGTTCGATTTAATTCAGGTCTCCTTATATATCCTTTGTATGGTCCTTGAAAGTTCTTGAATTTTATTATCACAAATGGGCAAGAGTACTGATGGTGTAGAAGTAACCTGAGAGAATGAGAGAAGCAGCAGCTGCTGCAGAGGCAACAGTAGTAGACATTCCCCATTTTGCAGACTTATTAATTTCAAAGAGAAAATGTATGAATTTTCAGCAGTGTATTATAATTAGTAATAGAGCTTGGTGGCTTAGTGGTTGGGGTGTTGGATTTGTACAAGCGAAGGGTCAAACATTTTACTCCCGACTGGTCTGCCATCGAATAACAACTCCAGACAAGTTGTTCACAAAACATTATAATTTGACACTGGTCAAACGGCGCTGATGCTTTGCACTTGGGATGGTAAAGGATTAAAAAGGTTGATTGCTATAGCTCTTTATGTGAAGCCCATCTCAGAGCTATGGAGCGTTGCCTGCCATATGGGATCACACAGTGTTACCTGCCACCCAACATGGGTGAATGCACCCCCCCTTTAATCCCAGCCATATAGGCCAGTACTCGTTTTACCATTTACCTACCCCGGAGGGATGGAAGGCTGAGTTGACCTAGTTAGCTGGTTACATACTGGGATGATTTACCTGCCCGCAGGCAGTCACCCATCTAAGTAATAACCTGCCCGGTTTGTTGATCGGACACAACACGTTACTGCTATGCCATGCAACCAAGCCAACCATAGATCTGACATTGCACTAAAGATGTGTTGCAGACTTCGTAGTCTCTTTGTCTGAGAGCTTAAGGCCATGATCGGGAGATGAACTTATGCTTTACCATATAGTGCCTTTTGTGTCTTTTTGTGCTGTGTGTACTAGCTGAGTGTACGAGGCAAGAACAGTAAGGAGAAGCTAAGTGGGTTCTTCAGGACAGTGACCCAGTCGGTCGACGAGGTCCTACTGACCAATCAGAAGGACAAAGACGAGTTTTTTGACCACCAGCGAACGTTCCTCATGGAGTACTTCACTCGTGTCAAAGATGCCACTCTTAAGTCGGACAAAATGACCAAGAGCCATAAAAGTGAGTTTGGGTTTATGCAGACTCCATTGTTGGGAATTTGGGCTATTATGAACAGCTGAACACAGACATTTGAGGCCATCCGGTGTGTAAAATATCTAAGTATCTAAGACGTTGCATGTAACTTGATCAAACCTTTCTGGGCCTAGGGTTTGTTTCAAATAGGTAACAATCTCTGGTACTGTTGTTTCACTTCCCAGGTAATGTTGTAACATTTGTTGTTATTTTGATGACAGTATCCGATAGCAAATATGTTGATTTGCTGACTGCAGACGTTGCTGATAGCTACATCAAGATATCCGCGTGTCTCACTCAGCTTGCAACCGCCGATAGTTCTAATCTCGACAAGTATGTATATTTCGCATTCAGGACTTGACATTCTTCGTTTGGCATCATTTATTATTATTATTATTGTTATTTGTTTACTATGTTGTTTATTGGTGACTTATTGTCTCATCTTTTTTCATCACAGGCTGAACAGTAGTTCAGGCCATATCTTAACAGCGACTTCTCTTTCTTATGGGTAAGCCAAAAATTCGACCCCCCACAGAATCAAAATTCCTGACCTGATTGGGATAAAATTTGGCAGAGTTGATTACGTCGGAGTGACGACTCCCAGTGCAGAATTTTATGCAAATCCATCCCCAGTGGTCTTTTGGATAAATAAGTGAAATATACGCAAAAATTTTTATAGCCATATACCTTTCTTTTTTTCAACACACCGACAGGTCAGACCTCTCAGCACATTTTTGCACGCGATGGTTCAAACGACGCAGCTTCAAAAATTTTTTTAAAATTACAGTGGCGCCTACGAGGAAAGTTAAACAATTCTTTAAATGGTGATAACTTTGGTTGTGTATAAGATAGAGTCATAATTTTTGGTTCTAGGGTATGGTTTTCAGGGATGGCCAATCTAACAGTGTTATTCATATTTACCCCAGACTCTCCCTGGTTGCCATGGCAATGAAATTTGGGACAAAATGAGCTATAGCTCGGTTTCTGCTAGAGATATCTACCAGGTCTTTGCGTTCATAGGGGGTTTTCGAGGTTGGGCCATCGAATGCTGCTCACGAAATTTTGCTGCGACCCTTCCTGGGTGCCATGGCAACGGAATTTGGGACAAAAATGGGTTATAATTCAGCTTCTGCTAGATATATCTGCGATTTTTTTGCACCTATAATGCAATTTTTGGGGTTGGGCCATTGAATACTGCCAACAAAATTTTACCCAACCGACCCTTGTTACCATGGCAATGAAATTTGAGACAAAAGGGCTATAATTCGGATTCTGTAAGAGATATCTTCAAGATCTTTGTGTCTAATTCGAGGTTTTTGTTGGATGAGCTATTGAATTATGCCGATCTAATTCCACCACAACCGACCCTTGACCCTTGTTGCCATTTTAATGTCACGTGACCCCAAACTGTCAAGATCATTATTGTAAAATATCTCTGGCCAGATATCTCTGTAACTGATCAACTGTAGGAAAACGTTATTTTACTAATAAAACAGCAAATACAAATGTACAAAACATAAGTTTATACACTTGTTAATGGCAACATTCAAGGACTTGCACATCAAAAACAGCAAAAATTACAAAAGGTGATATTATTCAGCAGCACATTGTCACACAGTCAGTTTGATGCGGGCAATATCACTTTTTGTAACTTTTGCTGTTTTCGATGTGCAAGTCCTTGAAGTTGCCGTTAACAAGTGTATAAACTTAAGTTTTATACATTTATTTTAGTAATATTCTAGGTTAACAGTTTACTTCAAAACGAATAGATTCATTTGGTTGAATGTACTCACGATTAATATTCATCAATACGATCAAAAATTTTTCTATACCTCGATGTTTCAACTTTCACTATCTCGACAAGTGTGTATATTTCGGACGTCGAAACATCAAGGTATAGAAAATTTTTGATCGTATTTGGTGAATTTTAATTCGGTCAGTTTACTTCTTGCTTGTTTGACTTTTTTTATTCTACAACCAGTTTATTTTTTATCGATTTTTGTAGTAATAATATGGTAATTGTTCTGGTCTACAACAAAAAACGTGTGTGTGTCATGGTATTACGTTTTGTAGATTTTCTTCTTCACTGCTGCTGTTTTTTTTATTTTTTAGTCATTATTGTAAATAATGTCTTTGTTGTTGCGCTGTTCTAAAGGAACTTTTTGTTGTAGGATTTTCAATTGAATAGTGCTAGCGGTAGATCGGCGATCTTGCGTTAAAATGCAGAAAATTAATAGCGGTAGATCAGTAGTAAACAGATAGATAGTAAACAGATAGATCGGCGATTTTGCATTAAATAAGTAACAAATTACTAGAGGTAGATTGGCTCGCTACCGCTTGCAGATCGGCGAACTTGCGTTATTTAATCAGAAATTACTAGTGATAGATCAGTAGACTAGCTAGTTACCTGGT
>Ga0056128_1005579_pt1 | contig 15834 bp, 12 predicted proteins | sample WorMetLIZISLAND2_FD_71113 | JGI IMG/M metagenome (GOLD analysis project Ga0056128, IMG submission 71113) | Marine gutless worms symbiont microbial communities from Max Planck institute for Marine Microbiology, Germany - Olavius geniculatus... ...
TGTCAAAGCGTCGTCATAACCGAATATCGATCACCACCAGTTCCCAAGCGTCCAGCACCGCCGCCGCCTCCATTGTCCAAGCTAGCAAGGGACACGCTTGCTTCAGGTAAGCCCAGCGCTCAACCGGCTTACGGACATCAGACGACACGTGCTACGGACGCACTGCAGACGGCAGTCAACGGCATGGCGACGACTAACGGAGCGAGTCATTTCACTGCAAACGTTAAGAACTTGGAACACGAGTGGCGGACATCCAGCGATCTGCGCATCCCGACGACAGCGTCAGCGCACGTCGATGTCCATGTCTCATCAGATGCTGGTCGAACAGTTCAACAGACTACAGACAACAGCTCTCTTTCAGCGGAATCGCTGCCGCTTCGAAGCGACCAGCTGCCAAGTGAAATGTCACCCCCCGTAGTACGACCAAAACGTCCGCCGCGCAACAGCAGGCAAGTAGAACTACGCAGTGACCAAATACCCAACGACGAACGTCGACCGGCGTCGAACGTCGCCGAAAACGGAGGACCAGAGACGCACCTGTCTAGTGCAGTGGGAGACAAAGCTGTGAATATGAGACAGGACACACCGAAGCAGCACGATAGTAACGCGCACGGCAGAAAGTCGAACGCGAAGCTGATCCGGAACAAGAACGTCTTGATTCGACGAAGCGGCGCCAGTCGTCTACTAGCGGACGACAGCTTGGCCATCAGCAGCAAGCACCCGTCAACGAACGGCCTGCACAGAGCACGTGAAGATGCGGAGGAGAAGATTCAGCAACTGGCATCAACGTCTGACACTGACGTTCTGCCGCCGCCACCGGACTTTGCCGATTAGCATTCCACACTGCGACTACAGGTTGAAACACGGCGTAGCGATCTAGTGTGTTTGTTGTCTGACGGCTGACATTCTGCTTTCAGTCGCTTTCTCGTTAAATATACTTTATAAATATACTTTATAAAAATGCGTCATATTATATACGCATGTTGAAAACTCGCTGTTAACACAGCGTGATCGGAGTCGTGCGTCACACTAGGGGGTCAGGTTGCAGCCTTCCAAATTCTCACTCTGGGGACTAACACGTCACACTTTAGGAATCAAGGAATAGCACCACAACGTCCCTAGCAACAAATGAGTCACTCCCGCGTATTCGGGTGATATCACATTTTAGGGATCACGAGATGGTACCATAACGTCACACAGGCAACCGATGTGTCATTCCGCACAAATTGGACCTGACATTAAAAAACATTTGTGTTCAAAAAGTAAATGTTCTAAAAAATTCTGGAGGGAAGTGGAGGGGCGGGCCCCTCTTCCTCACATTTTTTCCTGAAAATAGGCCTAAGTATTTCCGAACGGGCATTCGAAAACTACATTTTCACCAAAAAAATTTAGGGGAATGGGAGCCCTCCTTGACCCGCAAATTTGGGGACCCCTAATTTCTCTACTTTCGTCGACATCTGAACATTCTGTGACAATTTCATCCAGATTGTGTGCTGCGAAGTCGAATTACACGCGTCTGAGATTCAATCGCTTATCATAAAGGCACTAATTTGCGCAAAATGTTAGTTTTTGCGACCTTGAAACTTACGCAAAAAACGATTGGCAACAGCTAAGCGACTGAAATTTAGCAGAAATGTTCACAGCTGTCCATTCTGACATTGCGTGTACTTTGACTCCGAATGTGTTATAATTGCGGCCGCTAAGCGGCGCTAGTTTCGCATGACGGCCTATGGCGAAAAGGGTTATTATTTTTTACTCATCGCGCGCTACGTTCCTGACGTAGCGAAGAGGAGTATATAAGATCAGTGTAATATTGAGGACCGACCGACCGACGACCGACCTCTGTTCCTGGAAGAGCCTTCCTTGAAGAACTTCAAACGGCCATATGTCCATAACGGAGCTAGATAGACGCATGGTCACTATAGACCACCCATAGAAAGTCGACCCCCGGGAGTCGAATGGTCACGTGACCGATGACGTCAGGTGACCCCAAAAGGTCAAACTCGTGACCCCATATCTCCGTAACGGTGCCAGATAGACGCATGCGTTGAGGTATAACATGACAAGTGGCAACTAACGTCATCGACCATTATTGGAAATTTTTTCCTCTCAGTTCCTAAAATCGGGCAATATTTTATGAACTTCGGGGAGACAATATCCAATAACGACCTTGACGCTAGTCATTAGTATAATATTAAATGGGTCTCAATTAGACGCCGGGTCTCTAATACAAACCGAACTCTTAAAAGGAAATGATGCACCCGAGGAGTACATTAGGTTGGTCACAATCTAATATTCCTTGTATTAATTTATTTTAAGGAAATTTCTACGTCTGCGATTTTTTAAATATGCCAGTATACTCGTATTACTGTTGCCTACAACATGCATAAATTTTAGAAAAATTAAAAATCGAAAAAAGTTATTAGATTTTAAATTTTTTGAATGGTGGCCTATGGGCAAAAATAAGATCATTTTTAAGAGAGTGAGCGCCCGATGTAAAACGGCAAAAATCAAAAAGTATAAGCACGAACATTATGCATTAGCTTATATAGACATTTACATCTGGCTACTGAGAACAGATTAAATGTCTAAGCTAATACATCAGTTCGTGCTTATACTTTTTGATTAAATCAGACGGAAACTGAATTGACAAGTAATTTGAGTAAAGCTCATGAGACGCGCGACAGCCTAGCAGTTCCTGTTCGCAGGTTGTCTTCGTCTATCTCCGTCCATTTCGTGGCAATTCACTCTTGAAATTTGCATGCGCCGCAGCCACAAATTACCAAAAACCACCTATTTTGGAGTTCAGGGTCATTCAAGGTCATCGATGTTGACACCACTAAAAAGCTTGTCACTATTGCTTGTTATGATAAGCAACATGTCAGTGTCTATCTGCAACCGTTTTCACGCTACACCAGGCAGTAGTGGTAAAATAACCACTTTTTAGAGGGTGGGGGCCGTCTTAAACACAAACCTGCGCCGGCCTCCTTGAACCTAGGGGGTCGGGACTTGGACTGCTAAAATCTACGTTCAATGCTGAAAATGACATATGCAAGTTCTCTTGGTCTATCTCCAGCCATTTCAGCACTATTCACTTTTCAAATGTGCGCCACAGTATAAAATCGCAAAAAATGGGGTTAGAGATCGCTTAAGGTCATTGATGTTTGTACCGTAGGAAAGCTTGTCAACAGTGCTTGTTTATGAAAAACATCAAGCCTGTCTATTCGCAACCGTTCTCATGTTAGACGAATCAATAATAGTAAACAATGACTTTTTACCTTTCAGCAAAATAGTGCACAGCTTGTAGGGCCACACAATCGAAATACAATTCTCATGCAGTTAACTGAGCAAAATTGCAGCCGCCAACAAGCATTAATGTACACTGAAAATTTATGAACAAAAATGGTTTAATTATTCCAAAAAATGTTCAATATGTCCCCCACTGTTCTTTACACTTACTATAACTCATATTTAACATTTCAGTTAAATACTTTAAAAATTAACCATTAAACCTTCTGCCGATCAGTAGAAATTGTTGGTTTTCGAATATTTGTTTTACAAGGTAAAGTAGCGACACAATAGGTGTAGTGTGCATGCCACTGAGTAGCAATTTCTTACAGAGTGTACTAGTAAAAAAATTGTGAAAATTGGTCAATGTCTAGTCAAGATATCGTCAAAGTGCAATAGCTTACATTTTGGGCCACCCTGTATGCGCTATAGCATTACATGCCGTTGCATTTAAAAATCTACAACTACAATCTACAACTACCTAAAACTACAAGATATGTAAGCAGTGACGTTGAGGGTTAAGAAAAGTAGGCAGGGCAGGAAGTTGCAGCTTTCTGATGCACATTGCAAGTTTTCGACAGAGTAGACTATGGGTGCTCAAAATTTCATTTTGCCGTAAACTTCTTAAATGGGGGTTTCCATCCCCAAATTTTGCATTTTTGACTAAAATTTTCTGACAGCAAGAAACTTTTCCGACAACCCAAAATTTAGAAAGGGCAAATGCTCCCACCTTTCCTCCTGCCACAATGCCAGTGTTTGTGAGGCAAAATATACAAGAGAGGTAACATCTGAAGCCTATTGTTTCTTCTTCTTTTTCCAGTAATGTACAGACCTTTGAAGATTTATTATGGCGCCATACGATAACAAATACAAACTGCAACTATGACTGCAATGAACACAACACTCTGTGCTTATCACACTGAAACAGCACCAAACGATCATCATCAGTCGATACACTGACAAACTGCACACACATAAACAGCTATTATGCGGCCTTATTACGAGACTTGCCTACTGGTCCACCCGGCTCTAAACAGGTTCATATCCGAAAAATGAAAAAAACAAGCAAAAATTTGAGTAATATTAACACTGACAAGAATAACCAAAACGTGCCTGTTTTCAGCTTAAGTAGTGACATATCAAACTTACAGGACAAGTAAACAAACGACATCATATCTCAAAAAAAAGTTTATGCCTTGCGACATAAAAAAACAGGCGCGCAGCATGTGGCTGCTAGCTCAAGGCATCGCACACCAGGAGCAGCGTTGACAATGTACAGTGGTGCTGTGGGTTAAAAAAGTAAGCGAGGCAACCCACTGAAATTTCAGACAAAATTCCAACAGACAGTTGAAATTTCCAACAGAGATTATGGGTGCTCAAAGTTTTAAGTTTGCCCCCAAAATTTCCCCAACCGAAAATTTCGCATTTTTGGACAAAAGTTTTCTGACAATTTTCCAACAGCCAAAGATTCAGATGGAGAAGGGCAATTGCCCATGGAGCCCCCAGGCCACGACGCCATTGGCAATGTAAAAGTGGACTTTCAGTTAAAACTGAAAAAAGAAGTGCTGTGTGTCCCCACTATGGTCAGCCACCTTGTCGTGGTAGTGGGGCCTTGCACCGATGACCTGAAAGATTTCTAAAATCTGGCGGGTAGGAGCTAACTAAGAACTGACCAAACCCGTGAGAGCAGATACGCTACACGTTACCAGTGCTTTTGTGCTGGTTTCGGCTTCAAAGCCGACTATGGCTTCACAGCCGTTTATTTACGGCTTCATAGCCATTACCTGTAACCCAATGGTTACATTCGGGGATGCGCATTGGACCGACTGATACGGCATCAGCGCTGGGCAGATGTAAGAGCCTGCCCAGCCCAGAGGTAAGGTAAGTGAAGTGTGTGCGGAGCTAAGTGGATGGCCGGATAATATATTAGCACTGGGCTGACATCTTTGCCCGCTACATGTATATCAAGAGCAACTGCACCTAAACAATCATGCCACTACGTGTTTCAGGAAAAATACAGTTATGTGAGGTCTCTTGTACTGCTGCAAGTCTTCCTGAATGTTAGTCTCAGTATTTCTCGTTGAACACCTATGAAAAATACAACACCACCTTTTCAATTTCTTGTAAACAGACATAACTAAATGTTACGTATTACTGTTGTTATTAAGTTGCTGTATCCCAAACACTGTTCACTGGGTGACAATATTGGCCTGTGAAGTTACGACTTAACGGCACTATACAAACCTATTATTAGGCTGCCCGTACGTAGTGACATTAATATCAAGGTTACAGGACGACAAAAATGGGCAGAAGGACGACCCTTACATGGAAGGAACTAAAGCCAAATTTAAGTGAAATCCGTTAAAAGATTTTGGAGGGAGGAAAATAATTTAATCAGACTGAAAAATCAGCACCGTGGACCAAGACAATCGGACTTATGGCATCGGGTGGCCTCACACTGGGCACTGTCCCTAATTTCTAGTCACTATTATTAACAAACAAAACAAAAACAAACAAAAATAAACTGGCACGTGAAAGCTTGGATTTGGAGTAACTCAGAAACAAATGACTGATAAAACCAAATTGCTATAATAATAGTTAATAACTTAACTTCTTTGGTCGTAGTTGCATGCAAAATAAGAACATTGCAAAACTTTTTAGCATCTTGAAGATAGGATGTAGTTACACATAAAACTGAGCACTTTGAAAAATGTTTCACTTCGCACAACATGTGCTCAAAATGCTCAAATTATTTGCAACATTGTTAGCAAATGTTTCTAAAAAAACATCAGCAAACTTTCACTGTATTCAATTGCACTTAACGCAATTTGTATACAACAACTACTGTAAATACAAAAATATTCAATAATTGGTTAATAACATTAAGACCTGTGGTGACAGAGTGTACAACTTTCACATCGAACTCATTGCAGCGTCGAATGTATGAGGCAAAGACCTGAGAGCCACCACCAACGCCAAAATAACACGTCTTTGCCGCAACATAACTGCAACAATTAACACAGAACCAAAATCAAGCAACAGCAACGCATACCAGTACAACAAATTAAACTGCAGGAAAACAGGGGTTAAAACCCTAATTTTTAGAAAAACCCAACTGCATTTTATTGGGTTCTTGATTTTTTGGTGTTATACAGCAACAGCAATGCATACCAGTACAACAAATTAAACTACAGGAAAACAAAGTTTAAAACACTAATTTTTAGAAAAACAAAACTGCATTTTATTGGGTTTTTGATTTTTTTTGTGTTACACCTAGAGTTTTTTAAAGGTACAACTTGACACAATTTCGAGTTTTCATGGACTTTATGTTATTGGAATAAGCAGTGCTATAAACTGCCAGATACTGACCACATCAAAAATACATGAAAATTCATAGATCAAAAATTTTTTTAAAAACTAAACTCTAATAAAAAGTTTCACTGTTACTTCAAATACCTTAGCTCAAAACCACGTCACGTATTTCTGCTACTGATGGCTAACAAACAGCTGATTTAAAAGTAATAAAATTTAAATCTATTAATGTTAATTTAGTCATTTACTGTCAATCTCTGTAAAAAACAAAATACCAACACTTCTCCATCTTGCTTCAGCAGAGCTTCCATAACTGAGTGCAACTTAGTGTAACTAGCTTGGCTGTAGACTGTCTCCGATGTCAAAATAAAGTCACATCTGAACACACATTAATACAAAATTCAGTAAATATTTATGACAGCACCAGAGTGTCAAATTAGTTTTGCTCCAACTTAAACTCGGTTTGAAAAAGTGTGATGATTATACACCGTGGGCCATAAAAACACGCCACTTTACTTTTGTCCATATCGTCGCCAATTACTGACCGATTTTCAAAGTTCTTTCACTGGCACACTCTGCGGACAATTTGCAATAATGTGATTAGTACATATCCCACCACACCATAAATGCGTCTTTCCACTACCATGTGAAATATCAATGAAATGTGCATACATAACGAGTTTGACCTTTTGGAGTCACGTGACATCATCGGTCACATGACCATTCGACTCCCGGGGGGGACGACTTCCTATCGGTGGTCCATAGTGACCATGTGTCTATCTAGCACCGTTATGGAGATATGGCCGTATGAAGTTCTTCCAGGAAGGTTCTTCCAGGAACAAAGGTCGGTCGTTGGTCGGTCGTCAATCGATCGGTCGGTCCTCAATATTACACTGATCTTATATACTCCTCTTCGCTACGTTAGGAACGTAGCACACGAGGAGTAAAAAAAAACAACAGCGTATGCTGTCATCATGGCACAGCCACTGTGAAAGTTCACCCAGTTCATCTGATAGCACAACACCGGGCAGCTGCCGACCTTTTACGAAGCCAATCAGCTTCAGCCACAAATTGGCCGAAACTGGCAGCTGCAATACTACACTCAGCATCGCCACTTATTACTACTCCGCCAAAAAATTGATACTAATTCTACCCCATGCCATGGAGTGTAAAAGGCTGGTCAGTCACCTATCCAAGTACTAACTGGATCCATCGTATAGTAACTTTGCCATTAACTAACACGTATACTTTAAGTGTGACTGTCAGTGTCATAATGTATTACAGGGTAGGCCATAAAAAACGTGGCACTTTACTTTTGTCCATATCTTTGCCAATTAATGACCGAATTTCGAAATTCTTTCACTGACACACTCTGCGGACAATTTGCAATAACGTGATTATTATATATTCCACCAAACTGCGAATGCGTCTCTACACTACCTTGTGAAATATGAATGAAATATGCATGTATAACAATAATAACAAACAAACATTTTGGTAAAATTGCATAAAAACACTTTGGATCAACATTGCGGTGAATGATCTGTATAACACTATACTGAGTCAGTAAACACAGTCTAGTGTCATACGGATCATTCACTGCAATATTGGTCTGAAGTTTTTTTTCATTTACTTAAATGTTTGTTATTATCATTAGGTTTTCTTGCATTTATGTTTCACAAGGTAGTGTAAAGATGCATTTACGATGTGATGGGATATATAATAATCGCACTATTGCAAACTGTCCGCAGATAGTGCCAGTGAAAAACATTTTTAAAGTCGATTAATAATTGGTAAAGATATGGACAAAAGTAAAGTGCCACGTTTTTATGGCCTACGGTGTATAGTTTAACACAGCTAAGAACAACATAACAAAAGGTGTACTTCGCACTGCTGGCAATGGCGTTAGCAAGGCCATCCCAATCACCATGAAAAAATCGACAGTTTGGTGGCCACGACAACGAATTTAGTCTTTGCTTATTGACAATAATACTAGGAACCGTAACTCTGTGTAAAACTTCTTCATTCTACAACATCCACACGAAAACTCTGCAGTCATAAACATACACACATACCTACACCGGCTGATAGGTTTAGTATGGAGATACTGGATACTCATCTTAACTAGACCTGCTGAAATCAGTGTCAAGTCAAGTGATTAATCGAAAATCAAAGTCATATTGACGAAGAACACATTATAAAATACATTTAAAAATGACAAGCATTTGATAAGTGCTAATCACTTCAAAGAGCATGATAGCATACAACAAACACTCAAGCCCTACTAATGGTCATATATAGACATTATGGTTGTCTCAGTGCGTTTGTTCAGTGAGGCATGCAAAAATCTGTTGAGGCTTATGACACACAGCAGCAAGCTTCATCTTTGACCTTTTGAGACGAGAATTGGCATACCAGTTACTGCTGCTGACTGCTGAGGGGAAAGTATTTACTCACCAGCCACCAAAAATAAATTAGTAATAAAAAACTCATATATTTCTCTACAATAATACTGATAACAATGCTGAATATTGCTAATTATTAGAGCTGTCAAATTAACGCATTAATTAATGCGTTAATGTATTAATAAATTAACACGCATTAAAAAAATTAACGTGTGTTAAAAAATTAACGCACATACGTAAATTTATCTTGATTTACTAAATTCTGTTATACTGTGATTATTTGACAATCGAATGAATGCAAGCAGCTAAATTGTAGTTGCCATTCCATCGTTACTGTAAATAATTTTTCGATGACAGGCTAATAGATTTCTATGCTAGCTATGACATCAGTTATTGTTGATTATACAATTAAAATGTGTTTCTAACTTCTTTATATTCTACAGGCAGGGTCCACAAATGTCGCAAGGCTCGGGGTAACTTACCCCATACTCTCTCTCTCAAAAGGCCTGGGTGCGTTAATAATGCGTTAATTAATGCATTACAAAATTAACGCTTTGACAGCTGTACTAATTATGTTTACAGTAAACCTACACTTCTAACTGCAATATGAATGCTAATACTTAACAACATTCAGTACTGCTTAGAATGCCATTAAACACCGCAGGAATAATAATAATGTACAGTTAATTACAATCATTCAATGTAAGTCAATCTATGTAAGTAAAAAATGATCAAAATATCTCTCACATAGTCTTGGAAGTGGACAACAGCTCCTTGCAGCAATGCATATATGCCCGGTAGACCAGCACCACATCCAAGCTACAACAGTGAACTAACTATATTCAGCAGTAAACATTTTTAAACAGCTATGTCATAAAATCTTGAATAAACCTCAAACTCTTCTGTACATTGGTTCAACAAGTATTCTATATCATAGCAAAATTTCTTATGAAAAAATAATTATATTGCATTTGACTACTAAAAAATGAAAAAAGAAAAACCTATTTCCCATAAATGGAAGATGCTGCCACCAAACAAATGCAAATGCCACGTGTGATGCTTTTGGCAGTATAGATGCGCAGTGATTTGGCAAATACTGGTAAGCTACTTGTCATGTTCTATCTCACTGAAAGTGCACTATAGAAATGAAAAATTGAAGCAAAATAGCCGAAGGAATCCACTGGATCATCAGGAAAATCTAATAATCATGAGCTCATCCATGACAAAACTTTGCGCTCATTGGATGAAACAAGAAATTTGACCTAATGCTCACAAGACATGTGAAAGCCTATAGCAGTTCTCATTCAGTAGTTTAGCTGAAAATTGGGGTGTTCACGCTAAGTTAATGTACAAATACCAAATTCTCTATCTGGATCGCATAACGATAGTAGCGTGGCACCACCTTGTGAATGATATAGACTTGTGTCGCAGCCCGAAATCGCCAAAAAACCCATAAAACCCCCTATTTTGGCGTTCAAGATCATTGAAGGTCATTGAATTCGGCGCCAAACGCCTCGTTCGGGTGACCCCCTTCGAATTTATGGAAAGGCTTGACGGTTCCTGAAACTAAAGTCTTCCTGGCAGCCGACGGTGAAGATTTGGTGATCCTAGCTTGCACCGTTTTTTGACTGATCCATCCATGTGACAGACGGACAGACAGATGGACAGAATTGCGATAGCTAAGATGTGCTGCGTAAAAATCTAACGTACTTTTGGAGATACAATTTAACTCACACAATATGATAACATTCATGCATACAGATTACAGACACACACACAGCTAGAGATGACTGACAGTGGCAGTTCTAGCCCCAATAATCTGGAGGAGCTGCCCTTCACTCCAAACCTGCCTGGGCAGGATAGCTTTTTACTTATACCGGTATTACCAATAAAACTACCCATTGGTCAGCGTCTTATGCACCCTAAACTGAGACTAATCATCCTAAATCTGCAGCACTCCAGTTCCATGCTAGATCTGCCATTGATGACAGACAATAAACATAACAGCATCACAAAGTAACTAAAGAAGGGTTACTGCTCAAACAACATATGACAAAATGTTACCTCTAAAACTATTTTATCCTTAAAAGCAAAGTTCTGCTGCGACAGAAAATTACAGAGATCCACAGAGCACTCCCATATTTTAAAACCACCTGCAACAAACATTTGACACATCAACAATTACATGAAACATACATAAAATCAATTTATGCCAATTGAGTATGACAAATTTTAAATGACTTGCTGAAATGTGACAATAAGAATCAAATCGGTGTTTGATGGTTTTGATGAATTAACCACAGTTAAGCTTTTGATTTTGCTATGCTGAAAAATATGATGTCGCAAGCATCCAGCAAAATTTTCTGTGCAAAATTCATACAGATAGTACATCAAATATGTCCACAGTATACCGGTACACAATTAATAACCTGGTTACCATGACAAATAACATAATGAAACAACGAATATGCATCAATATATTCAGAATGTGGCACTAACAACTCAGAAGATAGTGTAGCAAAATGTACAAGTGTGGTGTGATATCAAGCGATCAACTGGATCCAATTCTACTGGAGATTCTGCTAGTGAGAAACGTTCGCCTTCATATAAATTAAACAGCAAATCAGTGTGCACAGCAACATTTGATGCAGCTATAACAAAAACTTGGGGGATATTTGGGGATATTTTTTCAAATCATTCTGCACGTAAACACATTAGACAACAGATTAATGTCTACAGCAGCATTGTTATGCATTAGATAAAGAGCCTACTAAGACCACTAACCTTCATACACATTAGGCAACAAATCAGTGTGCACGGCAACGTTTTTATACAATACTGAAGCAAGTTCATTGGTGTCGTCCTTGGCAGGTAGAACACACTGTATTGTAGTGCCATCTGCCAGCTGATACTCAGCTGATGGACTGACTTGATAGTTCTGCAAGAAAAAAATAAACTAAGAATCAAAGCACAACAGACAAAAATATCAACAAAACTAATCAGAAAACACTGTAAGATGACACTCCAGTGCTCATCACATACAAATCTTATAACAAGCAAAACATCAGTGCCAATAAATTATTTTTAAAAATGCACAGAAACAAGTTAAAGAAATATACTGGCATAGAAAGATAGATATATGTAGATATAAAATTCCTATGAGCTTAAACTTCTGAGTTTCACAATACACAGCACTTTCTAACACTGATATATGTATATGTATATTCGTTTATTACACAAGCTGACAGACTGCAAATGAACATACTGAGAGCAAACTACTAAAACGATTAAAACGGAAAAGTCAAAAACTAAATAGCACTGTTTATATAGCATGCAAGTTACAAAATTACAGCCCGATAAGTGATTGTCATGATCAGGAAGAATGAGACTATGTGAGTGAGGCCTAAGACTGCAATGTTGCGATGCCGTGGAGAAGGACGAAAGAATAGAGTGCAGAACATGGTTAGAATTCATGCAAGTTTTTACTAAATAGGTTATTGTCAATGTTCTCACACAGTTCTTCAAACATCAGCAAATGCACTGCGTAGTATCCGTGTCATTTAGACTGGCGAATTAGAGCATCAATTCGTTGCCAGTCAGAAGCTTTGAAAATCATCTCCAAGCACTGGGTGCATAGGTGAGTTTAGCAATAATGACCGACCTGAAAATTGTTTGTATTGCTGCGTCGCACATCCCGTGGGCTCTTAACAAATGCAGAGCATACATGCTTTGCGAACAGAACTTCAGAATGTTTCCAATATGTTCTGAAGCAGATAGATTTCTTGAAAATGTGACTCCAAGTATCTTCAGACTGTCAACTCTGGCTAGATTTCGATTTTCGAAGTTCTGTTGCAGCATCAATATGACATCTATGCTTCGGATCGATGAACAGGATTTTTCACAGTTCAACGTTAAGTTATTCACTGTTGCCCACGTCTGGGTGTTGTTCATTTCTGCTGGCCTGGAGTGTATGTTTGATGCGGGTATAATCAAATAAGTATCGTCAGCGAACTTACAGACAAAGTTGTGTGGAGTGACTACCTGGAGATCACAGGTATTAATGACATATGCTGCGGGTCCTATACTGGAGCCTTGGATAATACTTGCTGTATTGTCCTTAAAGATAGACTTAGTGCCATTGCAGAACGTAAAGTGTGAATGACCATCAAAAAAGTCGACCATCAAATTGTAAACTTTGTCTGGTATATCCAAGGAAGCCACTTTCGGCATCAACGTAGAGTGTCGCACCTGATCAAACGTTTTACTAAAATCTAATGAGATGACTACCACATAATGATTCGTAAGAAGCAGCTTGGTAACTGGGTCCAAAAAGGAAATGATGGCAGCAGTAGGAGAACCGGTAGGTCGGAAAGCAAACTGATTAACAAATGATAAACTGGATGGAGGAGCCTGGAGTGCTGGACAGATGAAGTGTGTTATGATGGTTTGTTCCATGATGCATTCAAGAATTGATCAATACGTAATTCACAGGGCATTGTAGCACTTCCATACTTATAAAGAACTAAAATCTATAAAACACATGTGAATGAGTACAGTTGTAAGACAAGGTAGACACAAACTGCAAACTTACGCAAGAATCCCAGCAGAGTGTAACTTCTTCAGCTGCAGTGTTTCCTAATGCAGACATATTGCCAACTTCCACACAGATATCATCATCATCTTCAGATTTTCTGTGCATATCTGAAACATCACACAACATTGATCAGCCTCATTCAACCTCAACACCAGTGGCACATGCAAAAAGGACAAATGACAGAGCATAAATCTGCATGAATTTGCTGGCTTAACTGTAATATAATCGGATTCCGGATAGCTCCTTTAGCAGACCTGCAGAAAAACATGCAAAGTTTTTGCACATCTCATGTAAGTGACCCACATTTACATTTAACTCATACTTAGCCAGCCCACTGGCATAAACATTACCCCACACATCTTAATTGTATTTAACTTCATTTCTAACATTTGTCTCATCAAATTGTCAGAAAATCATTTAGAGCAGATGCAATTTTACAGATACTCAGAGCTTAATTTTAAACATAAGAGTGAAGGGAAGAAATGGAATGGAGCAAGAAAGAAAGAGAAAGAAGGGGAAGTAAATGGAGAGAGAAAAAGGAAACCAGTCTCATGCATTTTTCTTTCCCAGTGTTGGCATGTCTGTATAGACTGTGAGCTTCAATAATGTAGTGCCAAGGAAATTTTAAAGTTCAAGTCAACTACAATGAGATAAAAGTACACTACATTGACAGTAATATCATGCGGTTGTGCTGCCGTGTGGCATGATAGAAACTGAAAAAGAGAGCGAAATCACATGGTCACTTACTCACAAATTTCCAATTTCACTTAGGTTAATCAACTGCTAAAAATGTCTAAAGTCCGAAAATAAAGAAATATTTACGAACGTTTCACACTGTATATCTATTTTGCAACAAATCATACATGTGCATGCAGTGCAATCTCTATGTCACAGCTGCTTACTTCAAGTGTCTATCGACTGAGAATGATTATGACACCGATTTTACTAAATTTTAGTTATTTCAACTGCAACCAAATGCGACTACAAACCCTAAACCTAACCATAACCCTAACCCTATTCCTAACCCTAACCCTAACCCTAAAACTTACCCTAATTCTCCGAGAACGATTATGACTCCGATTGTACTGGATTTTAGTTATTTTAATTGCAACTGAATGTGACTACAAACCCTAAACATAACCCTAACCTTATTCCTAACCCTAACCTTAAAACTAACCCTAATTCTCCACCTAAGTCTGATAATCTAAACATGGTTGTTATTGGTTTTTAAACGTCCGCATGTCTGATGTACATAATGTTTGATGTTACGTTACGTTATATTAGCAGATGTTTACGACTGCCATAACAGTCCAGTGCAATGTCTACGTTAATACGTTGATTTTGTGCAAAGATCATGCTAAAGTTGTTACAAAGTCTGTCTTACTGTTCCAGAAAGTCAGTGTGTCTTGAACTCAAGCGAAACCTCTGATGACAAAGATTCATGAAATGTGCAATAAGGATTGACTACTGCAAGATTTATGAGTAAGTGACCATGTGATTTCGCCAAAAAGAGTATCAGTCTCATATATTTTGTGACAATGGAATGACATGTTACATAATCAGCAAGATTTGCCTGCAACCAGAAAGTACTGAGCTGTCAGATCTACCAAATACGGACAAAGTAAGGTCACATCGCAGACATGTGCTCGTGAATATAATGTGCTGCGTAAGCCTACATAAGCCTACCGTGACGTGCCATGTGACATCAGTACCTGAAGGGTGCAATGACACACTACTTTCATCGGCAGCTTCCAGCTCAAAGTTAAAATGAAAAGACATAATGCCACTGGTAGAAGCAATATTATTACGCTGTAGACGATTAACTAGTTCAAGTGACAGTGTAATTCACGGTATCTACAATTACAAATTAACTACAAACACTGTTAACCGGTGAGCGACATGGTGAGCGATATTGAAACGATTGTAAATGTAAACAAACAAGTGCCCTTCTCAATAAATAAGTAAACTGTCTATCTGCAGCAGAGTTCCAGTGCCGCTGAGACTGTTGATGTCAGAGAAAGAAACAAGTAGGCCTACAGCTCACTCAGTGGCTCCCATGACTTTCCGCTGGCACTGAAAACACTTGGCCCTTAGAGTGTCAGCACCTAGAGTGTCAGCGGTCGGCGTGGTGTAGTGGTAACGCGTCTGATCCAATCAGCGAAGTTACTGTACGCCGGGCCCGGTTAATACTGCGATGGGTGACTGCCTGTGGGCAGGTAAACCATCTCGGGATGT
>Ga0056128_1005580_pt1 | contig 15832 bp, 5 predicted proteins | sample WorMetLIZISLAND2_FD_71113 | JGI IMG/M metagenome (GOLD analysis project Ga0056128, IMG submission 71113) | Marine gutless worms symbiont microbial communities from Max Planck institute for Marine Microbiology, Germany - Olavius geniculatus... ...
GCTGAGTACGGACAGACGGAGGGAACGGCTGTTGCCATGGCAACGAGGGCACCCGGGGCAAGGCGGCAAGGGATCCTTACGCCACCTGCCAAATATCAAGTTGATCGGACAACAGGCAGCGAAGATATGGGGATTTTTTGCAAACAACGCAATTAGCCGCCATGACCTTGACCTCTGACCCCTTGACCTTGTAATTGGTCCAGGGGTGCTCGTGTCCCAGGGACCTTTCCTACCAAGTTTCCTATATGTAGGTCTTTTCGTTTTCCCTCTAGGTGGAGGCACGCTGGCTTTCGGGTACGGTCGGCCCACCCAAGCAACAGCTGGGAACCTTGAAATTGGTCCTCGGGGTGCTCGTGTCCCAGGGACCCTTCACACCAACTTTGGTCTTCCTAGGCCTTTTCGTTTTCCCTCTAGGCGGAGGCACGGGACAGACGGACGGACGGACAGACAGACGGACAGACAGACAGACAAACGGACAGCATCGATACATGATGGGTCCTCCTTCTACGAAGGACGGCCCCATAACAAGATACGAATATTCACAGTATATAACAAATAATATTAACAATAAATTACAGCAAAGAAAATAAACAATTGTAAGTTTAAGAAACTCAGGAAATAACAAAACCGATAAGCACATTGGCCAAAAAACACAACAAGACATACAATGACAGATTGTACGTCACGGTTAAGTAAAAAAAAATCCTTAGTATATCTTTAAAGATCGTGATTGAACAGTCTTTAGGCCTCGTGCTTGGGTATCGCAGTCCCGATTACAGAACAAGCTTCTGTACATTTTAATTTCCGTTTAGTAACACGTCGCTCAAGTACACCCGAACTCCACTGTATCGATATGTTGCAAACCCGTTTGACAACAAATCGCGCGGATGTAAAAACTTTCCAAAAAACGTTAATACGTAGGGGAAAACGTGACATAAATTTTAAAAACGTATAAAATGTTAAACAAAAACGTTAACTCTAATTTGTTCAACCTTTTATTTAAGGTCTAACGCTGTTAATGCAGTATAGCCAAAATTTAAAAAACAGTACTTTATTTAATTTCAATATTCAACGGTGTGGTCATAAAAACATGTATTACTAGACTAACAAAACAAACTATTACCATCATGGCTCATTAATTTGTTGCTGTGGTTTTAAAAGTGTTTTTTAAACTTTTCGGTTAAATTATCAATAGATGTTTTTTTAAATAAAAAACGCCGTGAGAACAAAAAACGTTTAAAACGTAAAGAGTAACAGAGTAAAAAGCATTAAAACCTTTATTACATCATTCTATGATTGATCTGATGTGGATTTGATTTGTTGTCGACACCCAAACAAATCAAAGCGAGTGAAGTTTCTCGTTTAACCTGTTCACAATTACAAATTCCTCGGTGTCTCACACTCGACTGTATCCGTGGCATTATTTCACACATAGCAGCTCGTTAAAGCAACGGCAGCTTTCCACACAAGTTACAAGAAAGGACTCACCAGCGACAATGGCGTGTGCTTAGGCCCATGTCACAATCGATAGTACGTTTCCCCATCGCGAGCTGTTTGTGTATTTCCTAAAAGAGGCAAAAAGAATTGCGTGTAATAAGTCTACGCTTTATGCAAGATGCTGGCGTGTCTACAGTAGTCAACAGGTCGTGCCGAATCAACGACGTTACTCTACGCCGGGTCCGGTTAGTACTTGGATGGTAACAGGGAGGCGGCCATCCCAAAGGTTGAGATAGTGTTAGGTTATCTCGATGTCGGCCCTTTGCGATAGCGTACTAGAACCATGTAACCGTCAGCAGACGAGTAAACCATTTCAGTATGTAAGCAGCCATCGAGATTAACTCAGCCTAGCCTTCCTCAGCGGGCAGGTGCTGAATAAGCCTACAGACGAAAATGGGGCGTAAACAAACACACCGCGCAATGCACTAGCTCCGTATCCGTGGTCTCGCAGTGTAAACTGGTGTTTGGCTAAAAGCAAAGAAAACGGAGATCAGCGCCGCCCTGGGTCATGTGGATTTGAAAACAGACAGCAATTATTTAAACATAGGCCTACAACGTTAATAAAAGTCAACGCGTGTGAAACTGCAATAACGTAATAGGCCTACAACAAGCAACAAATGGATGGCACATGCAATGTGGATGTAGGGATCTGAATCATTCGTTTTGATTGCAGACGGGAATTGGGCGGCGTTTCTTGGAACAGCGTCATCGTTGCACTTGTCTAAGCCGCTTGTACTGCAATATTCAGTAACAATAGTGTGAATCACAGCAACTATAGGCTGACTAGCTGTCGACGCGGTAGGCGTTGTCACGTTTTAGCGCCACAATCCGATAGTACGACATCTTGAGTGTTATTACGTCACTCTCTGTCTATACAGACTTCTTGACTGGTTCCGTGGATGGCCGGTATTCCGTACAAAAGATAACCTAGACATTTTAATCGAAGCCGAATACCAGCTGACGCGAATACTCAACGCTCAAAGACCAGCGTTAAACCTGCTCAGCTCAAACCGTTTTGCAGCATCAAATATTTTAAACTTGGAGCTTGAATTTATTGTTCGTTACCAATTATCAGCAAAAACAGTGACACAAAAAGCGCCCGTGCTGCTCTTCGCCTACTGACGCTGTCGCGATCTGCGTGTTCTTTTTCACGCGGCCGTCCTAATAGAACGCAATACGAAGCATGTCCGTCCGTCTGTCTCTTTGTCCGTCTGTGCGGTAAAGATTTCAAACTCGAAAACAAAAAAAAACAAAAACCAAATAAGTGGAGGCGTATAGCCTACATTTTCATCGGCAAGGAGTAACTGGTGTACAAATTATTTTGGGCTTTAAAAATAAAATGTCAAAGTAATCAGACGTCAAAATTCGTGTGAAAACGACGCACGTGACGCATAAATGATTACTTATACGGCCAGCGCCAAAACAGCAGAGAACACATCAGACGCAATACAGTTGTCGGTGCACTTGTGTGTACGTAGTGGGCAGTTGACGGATGGCAGCATCCGTTCTCTCTCCTAGCACCCGCGCTTGTTCGTCACCACATATCTTCCGTAAAGTAAACTTCCAGCAAATGTATTCAAAATACACGTGCTAATGCTGGACGTTTGCTGGATCGTGTAAACACCCCATAAGGTGCAAGTGCCACACTCCAGAAAAAGCGTATGCGGGGTGCTCATCTCCTTTTCCATGGCCGTCGAGCCCGTAGGTGGATAGACCACTGAGTCTGTGACGCATGGCCAGTGCGACGCCAGACCTACGGTTAAATACATTCCGTGGTCTTTCCAAAAACGTTTCAGTAGGCTGTCTTGTTTCCCGCGCGGCTTACATGCGGCAATTACATGGTTGTTACTCACGGTTTGTTAAGATCGTTGGCGAGCACGTTGAGCAGCTGAGATGCAACCTTTCTGCGACCGCCCGCAACTGACGTATCATATCTGCTTCCTCTTCTTCCCCTATATGCACGTTGCACAGTAACGACCTAAGTGTCAATACTATCAACATCATCATCGCAATCTAATATATTATTTATCAAAAAAATTGTATTGCATTACCTACACCGCAAATGTTAAAAACATTAGTTTGCAAAGAACATAAAGCATGTTTTTTAACTTTTATAAAACACGTTATATATATGCATAAAAACATTAAACTACCGTATTCACTGAAGTAAAAAGCACCGTCAATACGAATCAAATAAAGTCAATAATACTGCTCCAAAACAGGAAATGGAGTATGTCTAACTCTGACAAGGCCACAAACCACACAAGGCAACCATTTATCCATGAAAAATGCATCAAATTTATAATTTTGTACGTCTATGTTTTAACAACAACAAAAGCACGACATTAAAAACACACAAAAAAATTTTAAAAGCATAAAACGCACGTAATAAAGTCTGGCAATAAAGTCCGTAGGGCAGTTATACAGTAACGACAATATTGGATCTGAGCACCGAGGATAACTGCTAAGATCAGATCAGAGAAATTGCTTAGCCTATGACATCAGCTGATCTAGAACTCTTCTGGACAGAAATAGGAACATCGTAACAGAAAAAAAATAGAAAACAGAATGAGCACCACATCCAAACGGCATTCACACATTGTGGGTATCCAGACTGGAGCGGTCAAAAGATAAATGGAAACAGTCAAGCAGAAGAAGGTCACTCGGAAATTAGCCACGCATCAAGCAGCGGAGAACAAGACGACAGTGGTTATACCGTATGAACATGGCCTGTCGGAAACCGTTACCCGAGCCTACAGACGACATGGTATTTCATCAGCCATGAAACCAATCCAGACACTAAGAAGTCTACTCGTACATCCAAAGGACAAGCGAAGACATCATGACGCCTGTGAATGTGTATATCAAATACCATGCAAGAACTGCGACAAAACTTACATTGGAGAAACATGAAGAGCTTTTGGGGTACGGCTACGGGAACATCGACAGGAAGTTACACAACGTGATATGAAGGCATACACTCGAAGCACCAGTAAATCTCCCGCAACAGAGCAAAACAAGTCGGCAGTCACAGATCACGCTATCTCTCTCAACCACGTCATAGGCTGGGTCCGCGCTAATGTGATCGACAGAAAAAGCAACAGAATGGACCGGTGGATCAGGGAAGTGATACACATCAGGAAAGAACAAGACAAGTCGATGAACCGAGACGAGGGGTTTTACCAACTTCCACGCATCTATGATTACTTACTCTTCGCCACAGCGACACCTGGTGGTGGTGGACAGTCGTTCCGACAAAGGCAGCAGCTGTTGCCGAAACGTCAACAATAACAAAGAATACAAAGGTTGTATTTTGATGAATTTGTCAACCTATTAATATTTGCGGTCGCTAACATATGCCACTTTTCTAATATGAGTTGATTCACGGTACTCTGCGACGTTTAGGCAGACCATCAGTTGTGGTTTTTCACGCCTTTTGTTTTCCAGACTCCAGTTGAGACAAACAGACGGACGGACGGCCGGACGGGCAATACTTGAATGGACGTAATGCGGCCTATTACGACGTTCAGACAATAAACGACCAGCAGGCAGACGACGGTGCTGCTGCTGCTAGTGCAAAGATAGCGGCGGCGAGATGACTGACAGAGCATGGAAATAGACGACGGACGGAACGATCCGACCGACGGCGAGACAAGCGTATAGAATAAGATCTTACATCACAGCCACTACATTACAGTCCCATGATAGTACTAGTAGCGTTTAATACCATGCACTCCTATGCCATGTGCTGGTAACGGCGTAACACGAAAAAGCAGGGAAAACTGCCCTCACCCCATTTGAATTTCAGCCTGTCCGAAAATGTTGCTTTCGTCAGAAAATTTGGAGCTCGTTTTTGCGGTGGTCGCGCGTAAACCTACACGATAAAGTAGTATGGAGCGAGTAAAATCTCCGACGAATTATTTTGTGTCAGTAGACCAAAGTTCATGAGACTGAATCTTAATTTAGCGAAGTGTCTGCGATTTAAAACGCTGTTTTCTGACTGTCGATAACTTGTTCCGTGCCGAAAATATATAGGCGATCAAAGTCGAAAGTTTGCGAAATTCGACGTTTTTGCCCTCTCTGAAATTTTGAAGAAATTCCTAGGCACAAATTTGATACTAATTTTGCTGTCGTAAAGTTGCATTTGTGTGACAAAAATAAAAGTTTTTGTTCTTTTCTTTAGCTTCATTCACTCATGTCCCAACTGATGGGTACTGCTGTTACTGCTGCGTAGAAAACCATGCTTCAACCAAACTACACTGTGAGGCATAAAAACACACCAAATGTTTTTACCATAATTTGAAAAAAGGTTATCCAATTTTAATAATGTTTGGTACACACATTCACGACACAACTGGCCATCAAATGGCAGTTCAGTTTTCCGCCTCACCCAACACCTGCTTTTGCACTACCTGGTAAATTAAAAACCGACAAAATATGCATTGAAATGAACAAAAGCTGTATAAAATTTTATCTTTTCGGATTGTGGCCACAAACACTTTTTTGAGTTATGATGAAAAAAATTTTGGTGTGTTTTATGCCTCACAGTGTATATCGTCGTTCTGCACGCTATAACATCCACGCTACGCATTACTGCCGCTGTGTTGGAATCTCAGACGCTTTGCTAGTGTCACGTAACGGCTTCACCCGTTCCAATCGGATTCTCGTTATGTTGCCATTTGGCAGAAAAACGTGTCATCGGTTTTCAGCCAAACGACGGGTTTATGACATTCTCTTATGCCAACTGTTCTTATCTTAAGCTTATCTCTTCATGTTCTCATAATAATCCTTGCTTGTGAGGTCGCGTTGAAAATTTCCAGACGCTTTTGTTCTCCTGATGCTTTGCCCAACATGTTTTGTTTTCATTGTGTAAGCCATGTAGGCCTACTTATCTATAGCTCTTTATGCTAAACCTATCGCAAAGCTACGGAGCATCACTTGCCATAGGCCTATGGAATCACACAATGTTACCTGCCACCCGACACGGGTGAACGCGCCTGGCTCACCCCAGCCAGACAGACCGATTTACTTGCCCGGAGGGATGAAAGGCTGAGTTGGTTATATACAGAGATCATTTACCTGTCCGCAGACAGTTACCCATCGTTGCAATAATTGTACTTGAACCGAAAGTGGAACTTACAACCTCTTGATTGTAAGTTCAACGTCTCAACCGTTATGGCACCAAGGCATTTTATAACCTCATTGCGGTTCAAAACTTTTTCGTGTTGCATTCGTCATCCGGGGCTTAATGTCAAAATTTTTAACAGTTACTGAAAACTTTTTTTAAATTTCTACTACAGTACGCCCAAGTGCATACGCATAATACAAATGTATAACGCTTCTTGGAACAGCGATTGGAACAGCGTCAGGGCTGTGGCTACAAACAGAAGCAGATGGCGAACTCTTGCTGCCCATTGTCCTGTCAAGGACAGAAGGATCTACATGTAAGTGCTAAGTAAGTAATAACGCTTCTGCAGCGACTGGTAGACTTACATTAAAAAAGCGTTGAGTGTGCTTTGCAGATAGGGAATTTACGGCAATATGCAGTTTTAATGCACTTGGACGAAAATCGTTAAACCAAACTACTGTTAGCAATCAGTATTCATCGTCGCTGCCAGGGGATCATAGATATAGCACACTATCCACTCCTTCGTGAGTGTCGCTGCATGGATAAAACTACCGCGGAGTGACTTCTGAGAAGTCGGTTGCGTTTATGTGCTCTGGTTTACCTGTAGCTTAACGCCAATGCGCCAACAGGACTTTTTTTATACATCGCACCTGGCTATAGCTTACCTGCGTGCATTTGTGTCATAAATTGGCATTACTATGACCTTAACCCTCACGATAACCGTAATAGAGTAAAGCAACTTGAGTTAATGATGCATCGAACATCGAGTCACGGAAACTCAAAAGTCAAAAATTAACTCGGCAAATTTCTATCCTCACAAACAGACGGGCAATAACCGTAATGCGTATGATAAAAACACGTCTACATGGTGGCACAGTTGGTGGCACAACACTTTTACCAAAACTCACTCAGTCACATTTGCCCGAATTTACAATTTTTGAACAGCAGCTATAAGCTTACACAGCTACGAATTGCCTATAAGAATCCAGCAGTATCAACTCTTAAAACTCACTAAGTTCTTACTTTTATACTGTACTTATTCACACGGACTGAGTTTTAGAAAAGTGCCACTCAACTTAACTCAACTCAACTCAGGTTTAATAACAAAAAATCTGAGCTAATGCTCATGAGACGCACAAGAGCCTATAGCAGTTCCTGTTCGCAAGTAATCTTGATCTATCTCTATCCATTTCGTCGCAATTCACTTTTCTGCAGCCAAAAATCGCCAAAAAATCACTAAAACCAATATTTTTAGGGTTTAAGGTCATTTAAGGTCATCGACGTTGACATTTGTAAGAAGCTCGTCACTAGTGCTTGTTATGATAAGCCGCGTGTCCGTGCCTATTTGCAACTTTTTTTACGCTAGACAAGCCAACAACGGATAACCACTTTTTAGAAAGGTACCCCTCTTTGATACCCGCTTGCGCAACTTTCCTTGAACGTAAAGGGTTCGGACTTAGACTGCTAAAATTTAAATTCAATGCTAAAAATTTCATATAAGGTTGTTTTGGTCTGTCTTCAGCCATTTTGGCGCAATTCACTCTTGAAATGCGTGCCGCAGCCCGAAATCGCGAAAAATTCACTAAAACCCGCTATTTTTAGGATTCAAGGTCATTCAAGGACATCGATGTAGACATTTCTAAAAAGCTCGACGTTAGTGCTTGTTGTGATAAGCAGCATGTCTGTGCTTATCTGCAACTATTTTCACGTTAGACGAGCCTATAGCGGTAAAATAACGCTTTTAAAGAGGTGGGTGCCCCTCTTTCGCCTTTTTGTTCGAAGAGATCCCCTTTAGCCAGCGGGAGAAAATTTTGTCACGAAATACTACAGACAGTAGTCTATCAGAAGGTGAAAACCCGAAATCTCTATCTCACCTGGTCTTAAATTGGTACCGGGTCGTGACAGACGGACAGACAGAATTACCGTAGCTAATACGCGCTATAGGTGCTATGCTAGCTCTCGCGCGTAAAATCGATAGCCAATGGCTAAAAGATATACAAACATCAAAGTAGTAACTACATATAGCTAATAAAGCATCATAACATGACATCACACATAATATACAAAATACGAAGTAACAGATCGGCGCATGCGATTATGCTGGCAGTGTAATAAAATAAGGCCTATAGTCTTCATCCAACGCAACGCATGCAACGCAAGGCCCTCGTGCATTTTTTAACGCCGCCGAAGCACTTGTGATAAAGAAAACACGCAATCAAACTAACGCAGCGAACGCAGCTGACGCAAGCACACAACGGCCAAAACGCAAAGATAAATCGGCCTTTAGGACCAATTCACACCTACGACGCCGACTCAACTCAACTCATAATATCTGGCGTGCGTTCGTTGCGTGCGTTGCGTTAGATAGAAAACTATAGCTCGCTGGCATCAGCGATGACGGCGTTGTGCAGTAAACTATAGGCCTACAGAGTATCTCACCAACCAGCTGGTTGCTGAAGCAGAATCGCTCGCCGCTTCATCAGCCGTGACGTAGTAAGATGATGATAACGTTGCCATGGCGACGAAGACGCACAGTGCCAGTCCTGTGAACGTCTTCAAGCGCACCATCGCGTCAACTTCTTGACTTTGAATCTGCGAATAAAAACAGTTTTTAAAGCTAAAACATTACACATCGCGCCGGCTTGCCATCTTCGGCAAATAATCGCAGTTATGTAGAGAAGCACTCATTCCATGACCTGCTTTGTTCACCCATCCCTGGCCGCAGTATTTGCAGTTTTAAGGCGCGTACAGAGCGACGTAACGTAACTGAACTGAAACGGTGTAGTTTTTGACGAACTGACCAGTAGGCTAGCAGGACGAGCCCATTGGTTATTGGTTGACGCGTGTGTGTGCGTAGTTACGTAGTCAGCGACGCCGTTAGACGGTGCCGACTGTAGTGTATTACTTATCGTCAAAAAAATTAAACCATGTCAGTTAAGTTGAGTTGAGTCCAGTTTAGTTCAGTTACGTCGCTCTGTACGCGCCTATACAACTGCTCATAGTTTCACACCAGTCAAGCGCGACGACTGAAACGTCTCGGGTCTGTCACAGGCGAGCCGCAAACAGAACACGCCGTCCATCACAGTCATGAAATGTAAAGCCCGTTTCAACACGGTCCAGGGTGTATCTTGTGCAGTGGCGGTTATAGCCCGCAACATCTGGGGGAGGGGACACGGCCCCATGGCGAGCGCGGTAGAGCGAGCCTATAATGTGGGTCTGGGGAAAAACCCCCAGCGGGGTCCAGAGGCAGAGTTTCTGGTCATAGAGTCAGGAAGCACAGCTGAAGCACTTTTGGTTTCTGGACATTTAACGAAAGCCGCAAATTTACCCACTTTTCTACAGTTCGGAAACGCCAAAAATCAGATATTTGTTATCTTTGCAAAAAATCATAGGTGGCCACAAAACTTGGCAGGCTAGAGCAAAACTGGGGTTTTTTGTGACTTCCCGGCCCGGGCCTAAAACCGCCACTGATTATGTGAGCGTTAAACTTAAGGTCGCACTTGTACCGTCTATCTTCTGTCTTTAGAACAATGTCTGTAGTGGAGTGGTATAACGGGTTGATATCTCCACCGGTGCAGTCATGTGTGACCAAACGAACGACAGTGTACGCTACACTACCGACCGTCGGCCATCGTGAAATAAGACTAGTGTACTGCACCGGTACGCTAAATCACTGTCTGGGCTATATTGCATTATCCGTTCACTTATATTAGAAAGTAGTCATAGCCCGCAGGTACCTCCGCCAAGACAATGTTGTTCGCCAGATGGCGTCACCATATTCGCTTTGTTAGCGGTTCCCTTATTTCCCCTTTAACGCAATGGTAACGAAAATTTCAAAGTGATCCAGAATCCAGGATTCCTGCCGGATCACCCCCAAAATTATACCACTGGTAGTTTGTGTCATGCCCGACATACCCTCAAAATTTCAGAAAGATCTGTCCATAACTTTTTGAGTTAACTTGCTGACTCACAGACAAACAAACAAACAAACAAAAACCGGCAAAAACATTACTTCCTTAGCGAAGGTAAATATACAGTATCTCACTCCAAACCGTGGTTTTAGTACATAGATTATCGCTGTCACATATCGCACTGGCTCGTCGTCGCTCTTGGGTAATCACAGTTATGTAATAGCACTTATAAAGAGCGCAGAAGCCGCGCGGTGCTAAGAATTAGGCGTCTGTTTTGCAGGCGCTTTCAGCCATAAATCTACAAAACCACAGCTATAAAAAAACACACACTTTAACGGCAATTTGCAGTGGCTAACACGTCGAAAACAGAGTACATCGCAAGAAAGTGAAATTTGCTCACAATATCACATCGACCAGTAGCTAAATAACCTTTTTACGATTTGTAGGTTTACAAACATTGATTGGAATGCTTTGCTTTGTTATTTCTTCTGAGAGCAATTTCTCCTCTAGGAAACAAAATGGTTTTAGGCCCTGTTGCATGAGCTCGAATATGCATTTAAATCATAAGTCGTCAAGTTCGTAACTTACGCATGTACGTAACGCGGGCATTTATTATGATTTTATTTTATGTGAATGTTACCTTTGTGGCGAATGAGCAAACATGATTAGCCTATTATCGCCATTATAGCAAATATAGTGCGCATTTTATGTCGCAGCCACAATCCGAACTAACTGTGCAGCGTTATTCAACGGACAGATGATTATGACAAATTGATAATCAAAATTATTGTTGCCACAATGGCCAAAATAAAATATCTTAAAAAATTTTTAAACTCAAGAGTTGAAACAGCTTTTTACTATCGATTGCTACTCTGCTGTAAAAATGCAGCTGTCTATATATAAGCTTTGGTCAAAATCACTGAAAAGTGTTGGCAGCGTTTTAGTTGACTTTTGACCACATTTTTATACACACACACACAATGTGAATTTTACCATCGAATCTTATAACGGTACTTTACCTGTGCCGTTTCTGACCATGGGTTACCGACGTGGGTATATCGATATATACCCCAACATCAAAGCAAATTTTTAAAATATATTTTTGTGAAAAACAATGACGCCAGAATGGTTAACAATCAAGTCAAAAACATTTTTATTTATTTGAAACAAATGTCCGGCTACTTTCAAGACAGTTCTGTTCTTTTCTTATGCAGTTTTCATTTTTGTGCAAGCATAATAAAGTTCAGAAGTTTGTTCTCTGTCTTTCACCATAATGTCAGGAGTGCAATAATCGCCCATAATGTCACTCACTTAGTTACTTTCTTACTTACTTTTCTTTTAATAGTCATTTATTCATTCGTTTAAATTTTGAAGTGTCATGGTTAATTTTAACTTAACATTCTCACATGGAATCCCACTCTAACCGTTTTATTATGCATCGCGCGACTTAGCCATCGGCTAGGCATCTATCTGTCACACTCGTGATATGTATCAAAACGGAGCAAGCTAAAATCACGAAATTTTTACTGTTGACTGCCCCAAGGACTCTAGTTCATTGTGACAAAATTTCATGCCCCTGGGTGAAGAGGTTTTCCTCGAAGGAGGGCGTCGAATAGAGGTACCCCCTAAAAAGACGTTATTTTGCAGCTATTGGCTCTTCTAGTGTGAAAACGGTCAGGCAGGGGCAGATGGGTACAGACATGTTGCTCATCATAACAAGCACTGGTCACGGGCTTTTTAATTTTATTAACATCGATGACTTTAACGACCTTGAGCCCCAAAAAGAAGATTTTTAGAAATTTTTTGCAACTTTGGGCTGCAGCGCACATTCCAAGAGTGAATTGCAACAAAATGCCTGAAAATAGACCAAGACAACCTGCGCATAAAATTTTCAGCATTAAACGCAGATTTTAGCAGTTCAAATGCCGACCCCTTAGGTTTGAAAAGGCCTGCGCACGCGAGCGCTAAAGAGGGATACCCCTCTAAAAAGTGGTTATTTTACTGATATTGCCTCGTCTAATATGAAAACAGTTGCAGATAGGCACAGACATCCTGCTTATGATAACAAGCTCTAGTGACGCGTTTCTTATGAGTGTCAACATCGATGACCTTGAATGACCTCCTTAAACCCCCAAAATACGCGTTTTTAGTATTTTTGCAATTTCGGGTTGCGACACACCTTTTAAAAGTAAATTGTTTATAAAATTATTATTATTTTAACAACGCATGCTGTACAGTGATTGCCAAAGTGGCATGACCGCTGCTATCGCGCGTCGCGTGAGCTTCTCAAATTACTTGTTGCACACGTAGTGTGATCTGTTCATGCTCATCGGCGTCATTTCAGGCTATCGCATGAGGTCTATACGTGCGTAATTTGTGGCCTGGTGACTGATAAGCCTGGAAGTGACCTAAAAAATACTGTAGGCTTATGAGTATCCGCAAAGAAAAGGTGTGTCACGGAGACATTGTTATCTGATCGAAATGAAATTATTGCTGACAGTGTTCGTAATTGACTCTGTGCGTGTCTTACTGGTTGTCAAGGGAAAGTGGAGATTGGAATTCAAGAAAATTAGGTTATATGTTGCGCCGATGTGCCACCGTGTTGCCGCTAAGGGGTTATTTTCACGCGATGCAGCAATACCCCGAGGCTCCTATTAGGTCTATAGAAAGCAGTGGATACATTGATGCATGTACGTGTAGTAGCATTAGACCTAGTAGAGCTACAGGCATTGGGAACAAACTCAGGTTTACACGTTCTCAGCTAAATGCCGACTAAGTAAGTAAGTAAGAAAGTACATGTGAGTAAGTAATAACAACCGCATGCAGAAAGTGGCAAAATATACAAAAGAAAACATCGACAGTACGCCCATAACACCTCCACCATGACGGAATAGTTGAAACTTGGAAGCTTTGAAACCAGTTCAAAAACGATCCGACCTGCCTCGATTTTCACTGCAGAAAGTCAAAAGATCAAGGTCGACCAAGGTCATAAAACGCGTAAAGACTAAAGAAAACGATGCATATTGCTATCACACAGAAACCAGTGCAAAAAATGGTTTGATTTCAGTTATTGCGATGACTGACAACGCTAGGGCGTAAAGGTTATATTTCAATTAAAATTAACAATAAGTAAGTTCATAGATAGTCGGACGGCCGTCACGTTATAAAAGAAAATTTTTCATTCAAACTATTTAAGCTAAAAATCTTCATTTAAAAAAAAATAAAAACAAAATCAAAATTTTGAGCACACATTATCTCCTCTATGGGAGTTTTACAAATGTCTGTCAGAATTCAATCGGAAAATTGCAACTTCCTGTCAGCCTACTTTTTGAATCCACGACGCGTCTAGACACAAACAACGGACAAGAAACTAGAAAGGGATTAAGTCTAAATGCCACCAGAGAGTGAATGTGTAGAGTTTTAAAGCCTTTACGTCCCACTCGACACATTAGAAGTCGTTTTAAGGACGGGGCATTTGCAGGCAATCACTTGCACTGGTGCTAACAGCTAAATGTCATCTGCAGACAAGACGATGGACTGAACACTGCGTTAGTGGCTTGGTGATGTAACGGTACGGTGTTAGATTTACGATCGGGAGGTCGTGGACTTGAGTAGTTACTACTAGGATGGGTGACTATCTGCGGAAAGGTAAACCATTTACGTATATATATAACCAACACCAAGGTCAACTCAGCCTTCTATCCCTCCCGGGTAGGTAAATCGAGTACCGGTCTGTCTGGCTAGGGTTAAAGCGGGGCGCGTTCACCTGTGTCGGGTGGCAGTTAACACTGTGTGATCCCATATGGCAGGTGACGCTCCGTAGTTCTGTGAGAGGTTTCCTATTAGAAGCCATAGCCTACACCATAGTTACTTTTTACGCAATGTCATGCTAAAAGGCGCATGACATTGTATACTTTTACTGAGATCTGCAGACGGACGATTTATGCCTCAAGCATTTGACTTTACATGCAGGAATTCGTGATCGGATATGATCGGTCGAGATCGACTTTTCAGTCTATTGCAGCTGGTAGTATCCACAGTGCTAATGGCTCGTGCCCGGATTAGTGAGAACGTCATGCCGTGATAAATGTGTCCGCAAGTCGTATTTGTAGCCTACTGGGCCCAAGTGTCACGTTTTGTGATCGCCGACCCGAGTCAACAGAAGTGCTAATTGTTTAAAAGCGTTGTCCATTTGCGACGAAAGACGAACAGAATCCAAATGCTAAGATAGTAACTATTCTGGGCTTATGCTCGGTGCCTTGGACGTATTTTGCAAATAAATAATCGCCTTGGAGATTTTTTAGTGGGATGGGGTCATCGATTCTTTGAAAGGATACAGAGGCGAGATGCGAGATGCGGCAATGATGAAAGGATGTGGTTTTTGTCACGGCTGGTTGAGCTGATAGGTTTAATTCGGTATTAGTGTAATTGTGATTATTTTACGGTCGCGTTCGCACTGGCTATGTCTGCAGTAGTATAAACGGTTAATAATACCCCGTTTGCACGATCAAGCAAACATCAAGCAAATGTATTCAAAATACACGTGCACGACGTGTGCTCTAATTGCTCGATGCTAGCTTGACGTTTGCCTGATGCGTGACCAAACGAACGACAGTGCAGGCTACACGACCGACCGTCGCCATCCTTGGAATAAGTGTATAAAACCACAGTTTAGAGTAAGCTACATAAGCTTGTTTATCACTCATAAGGGCCTACCCGTCGTTTAACATGCAACATGGAGTGTAATGTCACTGGCTATTGGCTACAGTACTGACGTAGCTCGTGCTAAACAAATCACTTGAACACGCCATTTAACACCGCAGATAATATCAATCAATCAATCAATCAATCGCTTTTATTTCAGGCAGCATGGCCCATAGAAACACAAGACAAGACAAGACAGACAGGTATTGACAGACAACAATAAAAGCAAAAACAGACAATAGTTACATATGACAGTAAGAGGGTGGTGTTAAACTAGACATTAGCACCAAACAAAGATAAAAACTGTAGAGTAATGACACTATTAATTACTAAATAAAAAAAAACAAGCACACGCACTATGCAATGATGAGGATAAAGCCACATATCACTTTGACAAAGTGCGAAAAAAATCAATATTACCATTGTCACACTTATGCATAGTTGCCTGAAAGAATACTGACTATTTAGTATCAGAGTTTCAAAGCTAGGTAAACCTAACTCCAACAGTATCTGTGTTACACTGAAATGCCGAGCAAAACCAAAAAATAGTTTAATACATTTGTGGTAGGCAGACTTCAACATACTAAGAGTG
>Ga0056128_1005581_pt1 | contig 15831 bp, 10 predicted proteins | sample WorMetLIZISLAND2_FD_71113 | JGI IMG/M metagenome (GOLD analysis project Ga0056128, IMG submission 71113) | Marine gutless worms symbiont microbial communities from Max Planck institute for Marine Microbiology, Germany - Olavius geniculatus... ...
CAACAAAACAGCATTAAAATTCCCACCTGGTTTAAACTAACTAACAGACAGACAAACAGATGCATCAGCATAGCTGTAACATGTCAATAATTAATTGTGTGTTTAATCGTTTATTTCCTTAGCTTTAATGCATATGTTTCAGTACATAAATTTTCACGACATGTAGCCATAAAGCGAAAAGGTGCTTCCGTGAAAATTCACGGAAAATAAGTAGTTGATTATCGCTATCTGCTGTGAATTTTCACGGCAGATATAATCTTCAATTAATGTCCATGAACTGCTGTGCATTTAACAATTAGGCTAGCTGTCATGTATGTGACATTACATTTGCTTTGATATCTGCAAGGTAATTAATTCTCCTGATCAGGATGTAGGTGAACTGTCAATGTGTAGATGTGTATTAGTTAAAATTTACTTCAGAATTCCTTTTGCCATTGGTTTGTTCCTACCATTATTGTGCGTGAATAAAGATTTTATCATGTAATAGGATTTCTGTTGTAGGTGTTAAGACAGTTAGTGCATCTTATTTTTGTTTATGTATGCCTTCAAACTGTGTTTGCTTTTAACATGCTTTCTTGTCATAAATTAACCCAGGTTGGGCTCGATTTCAAAGAGGATTATTATGGCTAGATTTTACAGACTGGATCATTTTTTCTATTGTGCAACCATCAGTGTCATATAGTCTTCTTCATCTTTCTTTCTTTTCCATCAGAATGATGATGAGGCTGCTATTAGACATCTCCATTTGACTCTGTCTTGCACCATGGTAATCGCTTCGTCAAATTGTATGTTCCTCGTGTCTGACTTACTTTATATTTACCTCCACCAAGGAGGTAATGTTTTTGCCAGACTTTGTTTGTCTGTCTGTGTGTCAGCAAGATAACTCCAAAAGTTATGGACGGATCTTTCTAAAATTTTCTGGGAATATCAGGAATGGCAAAAACTACCAGTGATTCAATTTTGGCGGTGATCCGGAAGGAATCCTGGATTCTGGATCACTTTGAAATTTTCGTTAACATTGCTTTCAATGGGGCATAAGGGAAACCGCTGCCAAACCGAATATGGTACTGCCACCTGGTGAACAACATGGCATTGGCAGAGGTCTGCGGTCTCTGACTGCTTTCTAGTTTCTGTCTGTTTTTTGGTTTTTTTCGTTTGATTCTTCAGCCCAATTATGGAACAATGCATCACATTTACAGGCAGACAATGCATCACATTTACAGGCAGCTGTTCACTGTCCATCCTTGAAACATGCTCAAACCATGTTAATAATAATCTGACTTGTAAGGCGCCAGTATGTGCTAAAAAAGACTTCAGTGGCGAAATGTTAGTCTTTGTTGCGCTATTCTGTCATAGTACTGGTAGCCAACTATACACTGTTCGTTATGGTCATATATATACCGATATAGATGGGATTTGTGTGACTTTGTCATTTCAGGGTGAACCTAAACCATCCACATCTCGCCAGAGCCCACGGAATTCCGACTCGAGTCGACTGGACTTTTTTTCCATGCCGTCGAGAGCTTTTGAGAAGGCTGAAGAGCTTGCGAGACGTGTATGGGCGGCCGGCTGGATGGTTGTTCACCACAATCATTTGCCAAAGTGGCTACGAGACAACGACTTTCTGGTGAAAGGTCACCGGCCACCGATGAACTCCTACTGGAAATGCTTCAAGTCTGTGTTTCGTGTACATACGGAGACCGGCAATATATGGACCCATCTACTTGGTATGAAAAATATATTGTGTGAGTGACTGTTAGAGGTCATTTAAAGGTCATCTGAATGATAATAATAATAGTACCAATGTCTATGGTGCTGTCATCATGGTACAACCATTACGAGAATTCACGTGGTTCATTTGACTGAATGTAGCACAAGCGCCAGGTGGCTGCTGACCTTTGGACCAAACCCATCATCTTCAGCCAATAGATCCGCCGGTAGGCAGCTACAGAAACTACATTCACCGTCGCCATTTATTATTACTCAGCTAGACAGCTGATACTCATTTTACCGTCCCACACAGCGTAGAAGGCTGAGTCAACCTAGCTGGCAGGATTTGCACCGAGATGGTTTACCTGCCCGCAGGCAGTCACTAACCGGGCCCGGCGTAGAGTAACTTTGTTTCATCCGAGACGCATTACCAACTGCGCCATGCCACCAACCAATAATGTCACAAAATAGAGTGATCTGCTAAAAATGTTTAGTGTCGATTCTTACTGAAATTTTTTCAAAGGAAGGGGCCATGGCAGCATATGTTTTATGTTCTTAGTCACTGTTTTGCAAGCTTTCTCAAAAATTTGTCAATTTCAAATTTGATGGAATTTGTTGAATTGGTGCTGCAGGTCGGCTTAATGTTGGTCATTCAGATAAATGAATTTTCGCGAAGATTTTTTATTCAATATAGATATCTTTATATAATAGATGGCTAAAAATAAAACGCAGCGTTTAGTGGAAGTACGAAAACTTACTGATATCAAGTCACAAAAGTGTTTGCAGTTAATACTTAGTAAGGATCGGGACCAATGACTTGTACTGATTTTTTTTATGTATTAACATTTTTGGAGATATTGCTGCTGTTTATTTATCTAATATCACCGGTGACCATATTCTTTATCATGATTATTTATCTGTTAAATCTAGATTTTAATAGCATTAGTGTGAAATGTGAAATTATGTTGTAGGGTCAATTGCATTCACAGCTATTGCTATCTACTTTGTCTCGCGTCCTTCGTTCTCCATCCAGTGGCAAGAAAAAGCCGTCTTCTCTGCGTTCTTCGTTGGCGCTGTTCTCTGCTTGACGTTCTCTTGGATGTTTCACACCGTCTTCTGCCATTCAGAGCGAGTCGGACGATTTTTCAACAAGTATGCCAACCATGTTGTTGATGTGTGAAATTTTGTACCGGCATTTATTAGTTTGATCCAATAATAACTAATTACAGTGGTACAACTGTTCACATTTTCAATTCCATATTATGGTGCTGTATGAAAAAAAAAATCCTGTCAACAATTTAACAATCTTGGCTAGAATATTGACTGCTCTTTTTATATTACTTGTGATTTTCATTTACTGGGCATTTGTCCTGAAGTGCCTGTCACAAGGTTTCGGTGAGTCTTTGCTTCTACACCGTGAGCCATAAAGAACGTGCCACTTTACTTCTGTCCATATCTTCGCCAATTATTGACTGATTCTCACAATTTTTTACTGGCACACTTGGCAGACAATTTGCAATAATGGGATTATTATATATCCCACCTCATGGTAAATGCATTTCTACACTACCATGTTAAATGAAAATGTAAGCAAAAACTGATGACAACAAAAATTTAGGTAAATGAAAAAAACCCTTCAGACCAACATTCTGATGAATGATCTGTATGACACTAGACTGTGTTAGACCCACAAAGTTTAGTGTCATACAGAACATTCACTGCAATGTTGATGTGAAGTGTTTTTTTCAATTTCACCAAAATGTTTTTTTGTTATTAAATTGTTATGTATGCATATTTCATTGATGTTTCGCAAGGTAGTGTAGATATGCATTTATGGTGTGATGGGATATGTAATCATCACATTATCGCAAATTGTCTGCAGAGTGTGCCAGTAAAAAATTGTGAGAATCAGTCAATAATTGGCGAAGATATGGACAGAAGTAAAGTGGCACGTTCTTTATGGCCCACCCTGTAGAATTGTCAGAGTTTTTGCATGTCAGATATCTTTCCTTTTGCTAGTTTTTAGAACACATTTAGTGTATTTATAAAAATTAATTGGCTGTTGCACAACTGATCGTGGTTCACTAAAACATCAGTTTTAATTCTACTTTGTGATTGGTATTTGTTATAGTTTTTGGTTTTATTGCCAAATTGATAGATAAGCCATTGAATAAAAAGGATTTACGAATTAGCAAAGCATTTGCAGTGTTGTAGTATAAAGAGAATTTACAGATTAGTTTAGCATCTAATCTGTTATTGTTTGACTGCATTTGTAGACTTGACTACTGTGGTATAGCATTGCTCACAATGGGCTCATTTGTGCCGTGGCTCTACTACAGTTTCTACTGTCGACTGGCACCAAAGCTGGTCTACTTCATCGCAATATTTATCCTTGGCACATTCTGCATCGTCGTCTCCATGTTTGACAAGTTTGCAGAGCCGAGATTTCGCCCTCTCCGTGCAGGTATTTAGTATGCAGTGATTTAAACAAGACCTTCTTTCAAGACCACGACTTTTTTGTCTTCAAGGTTTCTTGAGACGAAAGACCTTGGTTGTTTGTTAACTGAGCAAACAAGTAATTTGAGCAAACCTCACGTGACACGCGATAGCAGCGGTCCTACCACTTTAGCAATCAGTGTAGGCCTACAGCAATAAGATATTAATGCATCTTGAAAGAGTACTTAAATTTGAAGCCTCCGTATGGAAGACTCCTTGAATTTAAGAGATCAAAACTTAGAGTGTTCTTAAAAATGTACGTTCTATGCTAAAAATGTCATACACAGGTTGTCCAGGTCCATCTCCAGCCATTTCGGTGCAATTCACTTTTAAAGTGTGTGTCGCAGCCAGAAATCGCAAGGAAATTTACTAATACCCCTATTTTGGGAATTCAGGGTCATTCAAGATCATCGACGTAGACACCAATAAAAAGCTTGTCACTGTTACTGGTTATGATAAGCAGCATGTCTGTGCCTATCTGCAATCGTTTTCTTGCTACGTGAGATAATTGCGGTAAAATAACCACTTTTTAGGGGGGTAGCCGTATTTGACGCCCGCCTGCACCGGACTTTTTAAACCTAGATGGTCGGGACTTGGACTGCTAAAATCTGCGTTTAATGCTAAAAATTTCATATGCAGGTTGTCTTGGTCTATCTCCAGCCATTTTGTTGCAATTCAGTGTTGAAATGTGCACTGCATCCAAAAATTGTGAAAAATTCACTAAAACCCCTTTTTGGGGTTCAAGGTCGTTCAGCATCATTGATGTTGATAAATCTAAAAAGCCCATCACCAATGCTTGTTATAATAATAAGCAGCATGTCTGTACCTATCTGCAACCGTTTTCACACTATATGAGCCAATAACTGCAAAATAACATCTTTTGAAGGGGGTACCCTTTATGACGCCCTCGTTCGAGGGGACCCTGCACCTACGGGCACGAAATTTTGTCACGATAAACTAGAGTCCTTGGGGCAGCGCATGGTAAAGGTTTTGTGATTTTAGCTTGCACCATTTTGACACAATACAGCGGTGTGACAGACGGACAGACGCCCAGGCCATGGCTAAGACGCCCGAAGCATTCTGCTATCGTGCGTAAAAATGGATGCTTTTTTACTAAAAATGGATGCTTTGCTCTAGTAGTCCTTTATTTATACTTGGTACTGTTTGGTAGTGAGAAACATATGATAAATCTGTGGCAAAATGCTGAAAATGCTTGGGCACTCAGTGGTACATTTGGTGATACGTTTTCCGACTGCTGTTCTGCATGTTTTCTATGGCCTGGGCAAGTATTGCCACATGTTCTGATACTGCCAGTACTTTTAGAGACCAACCTAACCTAACCCTGCATTAATCACTTAACTGCCATGGCGTGCCACACATTTATTGTGTGCTTCTCACTAGTTAGATCAGTGAGTTTCGGAAACAAAAAGCTGCATGTCTGTCTTTGTGCAGTTTACAGAGCACTTACTGGCAGACACTAGGTGTGATACATTTGGCATCGTCATTTTCGGCATTGGAATTATTGTTGTAGTTATAGTAGTAGCGTGCATTGACTGACCCAGTCGTCGTTTTGCATGCAAAGGTCTCTGTCTTCACCATGTTGATGAAGCTTTTGCCTGCAGTGTTGGCGTAGATGACACCTCAGTTTTGAGAGTGGTCTGACTTAGGTCTTGAGCAGAACAAGCAAAATGCATGAGCTGTTTAGTTTGGATTACCATTCTGAAGTGATTTACTATTCATTCCTGAACATTGACAGCCTCAGGTTTAGTAAATGGACCCTGTCTTAGGCTGCATCTACGTAGACACGAGTACGAGTCTGGCACTGTCCGGGTGCCTATCGTGTATTTCAATGACGCTACAGCGGTCGTTCACATACATACGAGTATGGGTTATCTGTAAATTTCACTCGTACAAGTAGTTTCTGTGCATGTCATGTTTTTATCCAACCCATGCGAAGTAAACTACTCGTAATTAGCATTAATGCAATTTATAAAAGCAATGGCACACATTTGATGTCAGAACTGACGTCATCGTAAAACTGACCATCGTTGGAGATGTGCAGTTAGTAAAAATAATGACTTTGTAGTGGAATATCGTTATTTTAATCGCGAAGCATTTTCTCGATTTGATTTCATTTAATATGGCCAACAGGCGTTGAGTTGTTTTTGTACAAGTAACCGTCAACGCTCTACTCGTACGAATGAAGCTTCGACGAGCCACGCCATTGAAATACACGGATGCCCAGACAGCACTGGACTCTTATTTGTGTTTATGTGAATGCAGCCTTAACCAGTGGTTGGTGGTAATGAATTTCAGTAACAAAGCCATTGACATTTGCCGTTGGGAACCTGGATGACGATGCTACAGTATGTGCGTGCATGGTACAGGTGTTTTCATTGGTCTCGGTCTGAGTGGAGTGATTCCCGCCATGCATTACGTCATCACGAACGGTTTTCATGACGCAATATATGAAGCTGCGCTCGGCTGGCTGTCACTAATGGCAATACTCTACATCATTGGAGCTGTCATATACGCTGCTCGCATACCCGAGCGAATCTGGCCCGGACGCTTTGACATCTGGGTATTAAATCCATCTTATCTGCTATATAAATTTACTTTTTACTTATGTACTGGCATGGCATTGTTAACCTTCATTAAATTAATCCGTCTTGGTACAGAATATAGAGAGTTGTTGTCCGGCTTTGGATGCAGTTTTAGTTATCTAGTCATACCACAGTTTAAATTTGTTGTGATCTAACCAACGTCGCCTAGTGGTAGCGACAAGACCAGACATTAGTGTCTACAGTATGGAGGGAGTGTCAAAGATTTCGAAGGTTTTAAAGCGTAGCTCTGAAATGCTAAAAAGCACTGTGTATTACTGTAGAAATGTCATATATGTCTTTCTGAAGAGTGGCTGTATTAGGTAGCTTGCATGTGTTTTGTTTTGTGCTTGCCATAGTTGTGCATCTTGACAGCATTCCCGGCTGCAGTTTATAATAATGAACAATTAACGAGTACTTGGAACTTGCCAAAACACTTTCAGTTGAAGTTTTTTTGGTAATGGTAATAATAATATACGTTTGTATAGTGCCATAGTGCCACCATAGTGATGTAGCTTCAGAGGCACTGGGTAGTTTGACATTTTCATAAAAAACAAGATAAGGATGGATAAGATAAGGTAATTTTTGCATGTGACAAAATGTGACAAAAGTGGCTGATATTATGACGAACTAGAAAGCAGTCATAGCCCGCAGGTACCTCCGCCAAAGCAATGTTATTCGCCATGTGGCGTTGCCATCTTCGCTTTGCCAGTGGTTCCCTTATGCCCCCTTTAACGCAATGGTAACGAAAATTTTAAAGTGATCCAGAATCCAGGATTCCTGCTGGATCACCCCCAAAATTGAATCACTGGTAGTTTGTGCCATGCCCGACATACCCTCAAAATTTCAGAAAGATCCATCCATAACTTTTTGAGTTATCTTGCTGACACACAGACAGACAAACAAACAAAGAGACAAACAAAAACCAGCAAAAACATTACCTCCTTGGCGGAGGTAAATATTGCAAAATTACTATCAATTTAAAAAAGGTAAATATAAAATAATTTAGTGGTAACTGTAGATATAGGATCAGTGTTGTCTTTGATATATTATGATGCAGTAAGCTTGCATGCATCTCTGTTCCTTGGAAACCATGTTCTCTTCCACCTTACTATATTGTTTGTGCAAAGTTTCGTTTTTTGTCAAACTTAGTAATTGAAACCATATACAAAAATTAAAGATTGTGTTCACAGATGCTGTAATATTTTACTATGATTTGTCTGATTTTTGGACTTTGTTTTGGTCTCCAGTTGTCCTAGGCACAGTTCTGGCAAGCATGCATGTTCCAGTAGTGACTTTTGCTAGTGAGTTGGTTTTGGCGTTGGCGTTGTGTAATGGTAGCATGCTAGACTGACAACCGCAAGGTTGCAGGTTCAACTCCTGCCCGATGCACTGCCAGGTAATGACCTTGGGCAAGTTGGTCACACACATGTGCCTCTGTTCACCAAGCAGTATAATTTGGTACTGGCCAGAGGGCGGTGATGCTTTGCAGCTGGGAAGGTAACTGTAGGTCTGGCATTGCATTGACCATGCGTCACAGATGCAGTGGTTTATCCACCACCTACAGGCTCAGTGGTCAAAGAATGGGACATGAACACCCCACTTGTGGGTTATGGCACCTTTACGTTTAATAATACTAACCTGGCATGTGGTAATTGCTGAAGACTGCAGACTGATTGCGTTGCTTTGTCGTCGGCTTGCTCGTGTTGCAGTGTCAGAGCCATCAGATATTCCACGTTTTTGTGCTTGTTGCGGCATTTGTTCACTACCACGGTATTTCCCAGCTGGCAACAAATCGACTCACGTATGGCGAGTGCGGGGCTTTTGATCTACCCCCGGATTACCCGGCGTTGTACTAGCACTACTAGCTCAGTGGACCAGCGCTCTGTCTGCATTTGCTGTTGGTAAATACTAGCTGGATGCTACTAACATTGTCTTGGCATGTCATGTTGAATGCGTTTTTTTCATGCCATTGTTTCTGGCAGTTTGTTTCCTAACACTGGTTTATTATTAACTAATGCATTTTTTGACTGTTATCTCCACCGAAGGGAGGAGGTTACGTTGTTTTACGTTGGTAGATTAGTCTGTCCAGCAGATTACTCAGTAAGCGGGAAAGGAGTTTGGTGAATTTTCTGGAGGCTGGTCCATGCCTCTAGGAACAATACATTAGATTTTTTGTGTCAGCCCAGATTACAGTCCAGATCGTGGAGGCTATTAAAGAATTTTTGATTTATTATTTTTATGATTTCTAAAGGCGGCTAAGAATAAGGCACATTCTTCGGTGGGAGGTTTGAATTCTTCCAGTGCTTTCTGATATAATTTGCAGTATCTCTAATATCAGCAACAGCATTGATGAAAATTTTCATTTCTGACTGAAAATCATTTACAGGTGTACATTTCTGTCAGTATTGCAAAGAAGACAATAATGAATAGCAGGTACTATAACCAAAATGTATTGTGTTATGTGTGTTTCATCATCTGACTCCCCACTGCTTGGACTTTCTAAAAAATGATTTCTGTAGCTGAAAGCTGAGAAACATGTTTAGGAAATTACTCCACATCCAAAACTAGATCGACATCAGACAGTGTGGGAGAGGTGGGCAAAAACTGCCAATTTGGGTTAGTTTTTGTTTTTTTTCCTTTTGTGGGAGATCGTTTCTGCAACTTGATACCCCTTCTCATGCTTTCAGTTGTTTTATTTTTTTATCAATTTCTGTACATTAAAGCTGGATGTCTATTGTGAATGAATTGTTGTTTTTTGACAGTTTCAGAGTCATCAGATATTCCACATGTTTGTTCTCGCAGCAGCATTTGTTCATCTTCACGGATCATCAGTTATTGCGAGCCACCGTCTTTCATATGGCGACCAATGTGATGACCTGCTTGCATGATGATACGAACCGTACCGGCTGACCGAAATGAAATTAACGCCATTTTTATGTGCTTTAAATTTCTCAAATATTAACCAGTTTTCAATTTTTTACTGCCAGATTTTGTAGAAAATTTGTAATAACATTATCGCTAAAATTTCACTTTACCTCAAGTGTGTCGCTACACTACCTTGTGACATTTCAGTGTCTTAAAAGCAACAATTAAACAACTATGATCACCCAGAGCTAAGCATCCCACTCTCCTAGATACAATATTTTTTCTATACAAATAAAACTTTCAAAAAATACTGACCACGTGCCAGTGACATCATCATGATGTCACTAGGCACAAGCAGAAGAAAATGTGTTTTGAGAATGTTTTAAAAAGCAGGTATTGGCCTTGTATGCAGAACGCTGGTCACGTTGTGGTGCTTTTATAAGACACAAGGTAGTGTAGCGACACAATTCAGGAGAGATGTGATCTTCAGTGATAGTGTTAAATTGCATATTTTCTCTAGATTTGGACCGTGAAAGAATTGTGAAAATCGGTTAATATTTGATGAAGCTAAGACGTATCGAAATGGTGCCAATTTTTTGGGCCACCCTGTATATCACGATAATCAGTCATTACTCCTTGGCTGGCTGGTTGCACTTGATATGTATATATTCTGGACAACATGTAGGTTTGTTATTTGCACGCAGTGTTCTTGCGATAGTCTTCAGACACAGCACAGCTAGGAGTTCTACCAGGGGACTGACTCATATAGCTTGAAATAGTAACTACACTGTGAACCATAAAGAATGACACCCTTTTTATTTTGGGAATAACTTAGCCAAGTGTTGACCAAACTTTACTGTATTTGGCAGAAATGTAGCCAAGAAAATTTTCAACATATTTATGTTATGCTGCACGCCACACCTACATGTATTTAGTTTAGTTATGTTACTGCAGGAAAATGCAATGTCATTTAATTATGTATGTGCATCTGAATTTGTGCCGTTAACAGCAGCCGTAATATTAATGATAAAAACATACGGGCTGAACAAAACCATTCAAATTTGCAGTGCCTACGTAAGTGTCATAACAGTATATATATACTGTAAAGTTTGATTAACACTTGACCAAATTTTTCCCAAAATAAAAAAAGTGCCATTTTATGGTTCACAGTGTAGTAGGCTATGTAAATTGATCGAATTACAACCTTTACAAATTACAGTGTTTACAGTGGTTGTAATTTGATGAATTTACATAACTTTACAGATGGATGATTGGGAGTTTTTGTTGTACATATATACTATTTATTTCTTTCTATTCCCAATGTTGTAACACATCAGTAATTTGGACGGAGTGATCTGTTATCTGATGCGGTTTGTGTGATGGACAGTTTTGGAATGGCATAGTTTGTGTGCTGATCCACTAGCATGTTGCTTGATTTAGCTCAGCATAGCATATACCTTCTATACCGTGGGCCACATTAGAGGTTAATTTTAACATTTAATGTCGTTACTTACACATCCGAACCATAGTGGGTTCAGGGTTGCCAGATGTTAGGAATCCATGTCGCCCAAGAGTGACAATAAGTAGTCCAGTTTTTGTCTTTTTATGTGTAACCCAATGCAAGCCAGTGAGTGGTTCACAAAGTCACGGAAAATGTAGTACATTAGGCAAGGCACCTAAGCCAAAATTTTGGCCCCCCAAGAGTCACCCAATTTGAAATCCTAGATGGCTTGCTGTAAAGCACCAAAGATGTGAACTGTGAAATTGCCAGCACTTCAGACTATTCATTCACAATCTTTTTACTTCTTATTTACACTGGTTTAAGTGGCACAAGTGTCCATTTATGTTTTGGTAATGCGCCACCAAAGTCAGTTAAATTTATAATCTCTGCTGTTTTTCGTCACTAACGATGATAGCATTTTGCATCGGTTGGCCTAGCCTTATACTGTGTCGCGTGGGACGTTGAACCCTCTACACTCACCCCCGGTGAATTTGTGACTATGTTATGTGGCTGGTGGATCAGAGTTTGTGCTCCATTGATATAGTGACTTGATGATCTGTCCATTTGTTAGTCAGAGCTTTCATGTGTTAAGTGATGATTGTCGATGAGCTAAGGCATAAGAAAATTTCTGTGCTTCCAGTTGCCGTCCATCCTTAATAGCCTCTGTCCGTAAAATCTTTGTTTTACCGGGATAAGACTGGTGCATTTTTGTTTGCTTTCAAAGTTTTACTAGCAGAAAAAAACTGTTTTCATCCAGCCTGTTATGCTGCAATATTTTTGCTTTGATTCTCATGTGTTAATTTCTTTTTTACAAGTTGCCTTTATTCAGTATGCGATGAAATAAAAATGTGAAATAAATTACATCCCTTGTTCATATTTAGCGCTAGAATGCATCTGGAAGTACAGGAATTTTAATAGTCCTAAGCAGTAGTTAGCATTTTTGGCAGTTTGTGGCATGTTTGGTTTTGCCATTGGTGATGTTTTTGTCGATAACTGCATGAATGATTTGTCATGTCCAAAGTTCTTGTGATTGCTATGAGCTGTATTATCACTCCGGTACTGTGGATCGTAAGCCCCCATCCTCCAATAGATAGCATTCTGAGATTGTTGGCTGTCTGGAGGATAACAGGGAAGATTATTCAAACTGCCGTTACTGTTACATATGTACATTTGTAGTGGAGAGTTGGGTTTAGATTGTTTTTGATGTTCTGTGTTCCATATCAGGTTTTTCTGTAAGCGTTAAATCATTATTATGTGTTTATGCATTGACTGGAAAGTTTGTCCCCAAAATGGCCTACACTGTCGGGCAGGACGTTAAACCCTACTCACTCACCCGCAATGTAAGCCCGACATCGAGAAGTGGATTGCTTAGAACGTTGATTCAGTTAAGGAGCTGGTATTATCGCCAGATTCAACATTCAGCGTTTCCAAAGTTGTCAGTGCATCCAATCGAAGTTGCTGTATTGTCAGCTTCATATTTTCAGTGATGCACTTTTAGGTGTTAATAAAATTGATGTCATGTGTTTTTTCGACAGTCAAATGCCGTTTTTCTTCAATTCATTTTACAGTTAATACGTCTAAGAATTTTGGACAAAAATTGATGACTTTTAGCTTAATTATAACTGTTTGTTTAGGGGTTCACTTTTTATTGGACAGTGTACTTGTGCTAGAATATTTATTAGCAACGTATTTACATACTGCACACATAGCATTTGTTGACTTACAACACTGGCAACTACTGGTATATAACTATTACATATATGATATGACGGACGCTTTGTTTCTCAATGGGTTAATGCTGCAAGTGTGTTTGCTTTTACTTACTTAGTGTTCTATTTAGCTTTATGATCTTCAGAAACTCTGTCATACTGCATGTGATTATTATATCCAACCCAGTTCATTTACAATATTCATTTGGTCTCATTAGGTGTATTATGTACCGTGTGGCATAGAGAAAAGTGTAACTTTACATAGATCCAGCAGTCGAACTTTTTCGGACATAACTAGGTTGTGATCACTGCCATGAAGGGTGGTAACGTTGAACATTATGTTAAAGTGTTTAACATGACTATGCTTCCCTGCAGTTATCAGTGCACACTTCTTTCCAAAAGTGTCCGATTTCAATCTAAGTGAATACATATGTTTCATTACGCGCGAGAGCTAGCATAACTATAGTGCGTATTAGCTACGGTAATTCTGTCTGTCAGTCTGTTTGTCTGTCTGTCACAACCCAGTACCGTTTGGAGACCAGGTGAGATAGAAACTTTGGGTTTTCACCATATGATAGCTTAGAGTCTCTAGTATTTTGTGACAAAATTTCATGCCAGAGTAAAGGGTGTCCTCATGGATGAGGGGGGCGAAAGAGGGGCATTTCCCTTAAGAAGTTGTTATTCTACCACTATTGGCTCATCTAATGTGAAAAAGGTTGCAGATAAGCACAGACATGCTGCTTATCATAACAAGTACTGGTGACGAGCTTCTTAGGAATATCAACATCAATGATCTTGAATGACCTTCAACCCCCAAAAATAGGGGTTATGGTGAGTTTTTCACGATTTTGGGCTGGACACGCATTTCAAGAGTGAATTGCGCCGAAATGGCTGGAGATAGACCATGACAACCTGCATATAAAATTTTCAGCATTGAATGTAGATTTTAGCAGTCCACTTCTGGATCCTGCATGTTCAAGGAAGCTTATGCACGTGGCTGTCAAAGAGGGGTACTCCTCTAAAAATGGTTATTTATGCGTTGTTGGCTTGTCTGGTGTGAAAATGAATGCAGATAGGCACAGACATGCTGCTTAACATAACAAGTACTGGTGATGAGCTTCTTAAAAATGTCAACATCGATGACCTTGAATGACCTTAAACCCTAAAATAGGGGTTGTAGTGATTTTTGGCAGCAAAAGAGTGAACTACAACGAAATGGATGGAGATAGACCAAGATTATCTGCGAACAGGAACTGCTATAGGCTTTGGCGATTATCATGAGCATTAGCTCAGATTTCTTGTTTATTCTATGCCACACTGCTTGTACAGGGTGGGCCAAAAAACGTGCCACTTTGCCTTTGTCCATGTCTTTGCCATTTATTGACTGATTTTCAAAATTCTTTCACTGGCACACTTTGCAGACAATTTGCCATAATGTGATTATTATACATGCCACCACACCGTAAATGTGTCTCTGCACTACCTTGTGAAGTATCAATGAAATATGCATACATAACAGTAGTAACAAGCAAACATTTTAGTAGAATTGAGAAAAAACACTTCAGACCAACATTGCAGCGAATGGTCTATATGACACTAGACTGTATGGGTATAACACAGTCTAGTGTCATACGAATCATTCATCGCAATGTTGGTCTGAAGCGTTTTTTTCATTTACCTAAATTTTTGTTATTATTGTTAGTTTTTGCTGACATTTATATTTCACAAGGTAGTGTAGAAACGTGCTTATCATGTAGTGGGATATATAATAATCACATTATTGCAAATTGTCTGCAGAGTGTGCCAGTAAGAGAATTTTGAAAATCGGTCAATAATTGGCGAAGATATGGACAAAAGTAAAGTGGCACATTTTTGATGGCCCATGGTGTACAAGTGGTCACTCAGGACTTCGCTAGTATGATATCTTGGCTTACATTTTGCATGCTGGTTATGTAATGGACATTTCTCTCAGTCTGGATTTCCTGAGAGCTTTCTATGTGCTGCTATTGTTTAGTGATATTGAGTGACATTATAAACGACATAGAACAGTGGCTATGACCACTTTCTGCATTGATATTTTTTTCGCAAAGTGAACGTAGCGAACGGCAGAGATAGTGTTCACTTAATGTGAGTCATTCTCTTGGAGCGACTGAAAATGCAAGTACGGAAAATGCTAGTACAAACCTTCGAAATGGGCAATGGCCAACAGTTCTTTCGTGGATAAGTAAAAACTTTTGCTGCAGGAACTGCTTGCATATTTGCGTCAAATAGGCCTACACAGCTTGATCTTCTGACATTTTGATGCTACTTATAGGACTCTCCCTCACTCCTTTACCAGTTCTATCAACTCTTTACAATCTTTGTTGCCCACCAGCAATATATGTTTCCTGTCTGTTTCATTCTTGTGACACGGAAAATTAAAAATTTGTACATTGTGGCATTTAACAAATTGCTTCCTAAATTTCTATCAGTTCATTTCGCTGGCTGAACTCCTCTAACTCGGACACTACAAGTGACTGTGTACGCCTACCAGTACTCTTTAGTCCTAGTTACTGATCTTCATATAAGCCGTATTTGTCGATGTGGCAATTTGTATACTGCCTTATCATCTTACAATAAAACAAAAAATTGCAGATTTTGTTCAGCTGTTTTAATCTCATTTGACAAAGACTTAATAGTTTTACTGTAATTTCCACAAAAATATTTACAGGCACATACTCGCATTTTCCATACTTGCATTTTCCAGTAAGCTTACTTGCATTTTCAGCGCCCCTATTCTCTCTCATTAGCAATGACGTCACCCACAGATTGTGATTGCTTGGCGGTCGGCGTGGTGTAGTGGTAACGCGTCTGATCCAGTCAGCGAAGTTACTGTACGCCGGGCCCGGTTAATACTGCGATGGGTGACTGCCTGTGGGCAGGTAAACCATCTCGGGATGTAACCAAC
>Ga0056128_1005587_pt1 | contig 15827 bp, 7 predicted proteins | sample WorMetLIZISLAND2_FD_71113 | JGI IMG/M metagenome (GOLD analysis project Ga0056128, IMG submission 71113) | Marine gutless worms symbiont microbial communities from Max Planck institute for Marine Microbiology, Germany - Olavius geniculatus... ...
CGGAATCCGAAGCCAATGGAGTTCACGGAGTAATGGTGTCACGTGATCGAACTTCCGGGCACGAAAAACAATCCGAGCAGCGGCGTGGAGGACGGACTGCAGCCGACAGAGTTGGCGAGCAGGTAGCCCCGCGAGCGTTGCGTTACCATAGTCAACACGCGACAGAACAAGCGCTGTGACAAGCGATAGTAAAACCGCTTTAGAAACAGAACGGTCATAGTGATGTAGTTTATAGTGAGTCCAAATATACTAAATAAAAAGTTTTTAAAGTAGTATATTTAATTAGTTTAATGCTATGGTCTTATGACCACACAGTTGAATTAAAATTAAATGAAGTTCTCTCTATCTAAACTATAATTCCCGGTATACTGCACTCACAGCATTAGGCATTAGGCAAGAAGTTGAACAAATTGTGGCCAACGTTTTTTATTCAACGTTTTTAAACGTTTTTTAAACATTTCCTGGAACGTTTTTTACATCTAGGCTCTGTGGCTTACCCCTCTAACCCACCCTCTCGACGAGCCTGACAGCGGGGCTCGGGGAAACATTCTCGCGGGGCTTCTCTAAGGAAGAAATTGTTGAATTTTTTTCAAAAATGTGCATTCTGGTGTACTTTATACTTCTGAGCGACGGCGGGGTCCTCAAACGTCGTGAGGCCTGGGGCCTCCTACCCCATTCTCTCGACTGGCCTCGCCTACTGTGAACAGTGCCAACTTGCCAAGTAACCATGTACGTTACCGATGCTTGCTTATTTGTAGTACCTACTGCCAAAAGACAAGCATCACGACACAGCTGTCATAATATAGGGGCCTATTGGCCTACCATTAATACAGCAGGTAATAATTAACTGACTGACGGAGGCTACTGTTGTAGTAGGTACCTACTTAGGTTTATTCGACTATCATTCTCTTTGCCGTCATGCAGAGATAAGTCGTACTCGTAAACGAAAAGTGGGGAAGCAGAATCCTGAATCCATGTGGGACTTGTTTTTTTGCATTATTGCACTGTAATAGGCCTATGTAAAAGAAAAATGCAGTTTAAAATTGCTGAGTCTATCACAAGTTATTGCAAGTTTGCAATTTAAAACATTTTACAAAGTAAAAATTCAATATTAAGCCCTTATGACAAAAATAGACGCCGTGACAGTGGGCAGCGGGACAATATATAGGCTATTGCTTCCACCCTTTACCTTATTTTTGTTCGTAGAAAAATAGTCGGAAAATCTTCTTCTTGACGGAAAATAGGTCTAACTGTCATCCAAAGGATAGTAAATTTAGGTATAAAAATCTCCCATTTTGGGGCAGAATCAAAATTTTAAGCGCCCGGAGCTTTCATGAATTTAAAAACTAATAAATCTAGTGGGGCACGAGCGTTTCCTCCCTGCCAAAAAAATGGGGAACGGCGTCGCCCCTTGTCCTTTCTTCCCACCTAATTACCGTACGATAGACTGTTGGTGGTTTATTAATGCAGAAGTCTAGTACAGTGGACGATTGCCAGGTGGCGAAGGATGGATGTTCTCTAGATTAGAACACACTACTGCTGCTGATGAGCCGGTTGCTATGGAAGTCAGGGGCACCTTGCCAGTGACGTTATCTGTTGACCATGACAACCACAGCAGAGGCAACTAATCAACTGCTGCTGACTCGTATATCTTCCGTTAGTTCGAGTTGTGACTGCAACATCACAAGGAGACGAGGTCTTGATATATCATGTAGGCCATTGACACCCTGACTTTATCGGTTCACTGTACAGCTTTTTTGAAGTCAGATAAGGCAGACTTGTGTGTGCTAAAGCTGCGAACATTGTGGAGCGGGTAAGTGATTGATTGCCAATGGCGTTTCACCGTTGAGAAATAAAGAATTGCTTGCTTGCTTACTTAGGCCTACTTACTTTAGTTTGTTAACAGCACGTCAACATACAAGCATTAGACATATATAAATCGTGCCATAACAACACTGATATTGTTGTACCTGATTAGACTCTACATAATATACAAATAGTGACCGGAATCGAGGTTATTATTAGAATTTTTTTCGACAAAGTTCGTAAAATATTGCCAAAGATCGAAGACCGAGGGCATTATTGTTTTACGAACTGAAGGAAAAAAATCCGAATAATGATCGGTGACGCCAGTTGCTATTCGTGCTATTCGTTTTGTTATAGGCCTTACCTCAACACAAAATTTGTATATTTTACGGTCTCTTCGAATAATGTACCAGTAGGCCTAAACAAACAACATGGTCGGCTGCTGATAGGCCCAACGTATGACGTACTGTTTAGTTACAATACAGCCAGCCAGCCGTGTGTCATCGGCGTGGTCATAGACCTGTTAAATATTAATTAGGCGTGGCCAGTCAAAAATCACTGTAACGAGGCAATATTAAGGTAATTTTGACCGATTGGTTGAGCGGTTGGTGAATATTTCGTACTTGCAAACATCACGTGACGTGATTTGGACCAATCGCGTGCAGGTATTTTGCGCTAAGATGTTACAATTAAAACTAGTAGTCCGTTATAACGTATAAGGTCAAAACTTTTTAGCTATACAGTGAAACAGCTATACACATAAAAGAAAAAAAACGCGGACGTAAAATCAGACGATCTACTGCTGCGCTAAAACAACGATAAAAGAAATTTCGGCTAAATGTTCAACAAAATCAATCTTGCAACCGTTGACGCTTTGAAATGTGCAGGCTTATTTTGAACACGTAACCGAAAAATATTTATCGCTCATTAATTGTTTAAACCATTATGGACATCACAGTAAGCCTATAAAATGTTTGTATCTGCAGAGCGGATCAGACGGAAGACGAAGACGATGTTCCACACAGAGCACGCCAAGCGCTTCCGAGTCTTCCGCAACGGAGACCGCGGCTTCCTCGGCAAGGAGCGCTTACTACGTGATCTTCATTTTCAAGGTCATCAGCTTTCAAGATCATTAAGGTTCCAGAAAAAACGCGACTTTCATTTCCAAGGTTATCTGCCTGCAAGGACACGACATCTAGTGATTAGTTCCTCGGCAAGGAGATAACAGTAAGTCGTCAGAACGCTCGTAACTGGGACATGTTTCTGCAGCGCGTCACAGATGACATCAAGTTCACGGAGGCAGTGCGTGAACTCTGTACGCCGACTGGCGGCACCAAGGTCACGTGCTACGACGACCTTGTCGACAAAGAGTTCTATGTCGCCGTCGGCCGCGGCAAGTTCCGCGACATCGGGTACTGGATGCCATACGTACTGTAATACCGTAAATAAGTGAAAACGAGAGCAAAAAAGTGCAAAAAAATATAGACTGTGACCAATCTTATGTATACTCTACACACATTATTCGGCCATGTATACCAACCAGAAATCTGAGCTAATTATGGGACGCGAGAATAGGTTGTCTCGGTCTATCACCCATACCGAATTACGATAGCTAATACATGCTAGCACGTAGCGCGTCGCGTAAAAACGGCAACCAGAGCCATTCAACCTAAAACCCAAGCATCAAACCAAATTACAGTGCACCGTTGACAAGTTGGTAAGAAAAAACATTTAAAATTATCAGACATGACTACAGGATCCAAACACAGAGAGAATTGGACAACCGGTTGCTGAGACATAATCATTCGAAATTTTGCCAGATGTGGGCCGGTCTTCATCATGATGTCATCGGTCATGTAATCGTTGGACTCACTGGTCACCATGTCAGGTTCCCTGTAAGGGGGTGGAGCCGACGGCTGTCGGTAGTATAACAGCTATCGTTTTAACCACGTCGCTAATGTAATTGACGTATCAGTGCCAATAAAATGTAATTTACACATGGCCGCACGGCCATGTAAATTACATTTCATTGGCTATGTTAAGCCCGTACGGCTTATCTTTTTTGGCATATTCTTGATTTATAAGCCATTACCCAATATCTGTTAAGTTTGGTGACACTTGATTTCCGATCTTTGACATAAAATTGCAGCATCGTGCTCTTGTTAATCAAATAACTCAAACTCTAGTAAGTAATAATTAATTAATCTGGATGCTTGTCGACAGGTACTTATCGTTAGATGCGTCGAAAACTCCGCGTGATCGCAACGCACAATCGTGGACCGGCGAAGACGTAAGATTAAATAACATATGATTACTGTAACTGCGTCACAATATTGCACTTTTGAAAACGTCATTCATAGCACACATCACTGAAAGGGACTCCGCCTACTGCGACACTTGCTACCGTATGTTTGTCCGTCCGTCTGTACGTACATGTACGTCTACAGGGTGGGCCAAAAAAAGCTATTGCACTTTGTCCATATTTTCACTAAATATTGATTAATTTTTACAATTTTTTACCAGTGGACTCTGCAAGAAATTTGCTACTCAGTGGCATGCACACGACACTTATTATGTTGCTATACTACCTTGTAAAATATAAATATCCAAAAATAATATCTGCAAATGGACAGAAGGTTTATTGGTAAATTTTTAAAGTTTAACTTTAATGTTAAAACACGTGTTTTAGTGAATGTCAAAAAATTAGAGGACATATTAAACATTTTTTCAAATAATTTTAACGATTTTACTGTGCTTTTATTTTCAATGCACACTAATGCTGGTTGATGGCTGCAGTCTTGCTTAGTTAACTGCATGAGCACACAGAGGGATGTATTTCAGTTGTGCGGCTCTACAAGTTGTGCACTATTTTTTAAAAAAATGAAAACTTACTCCGTAGCTACACCTAAACTTTTTTGACACTTATTATGACTTATATTTGACATTTTACTTAAATACTTTAAAAATTTACCACTCGACCTTATTACCGTCTGTAGACATTGTACGTTCTTGGATATTTATATTTTACAAGGTAGTGTAGCGACATAAAGGTGTGATGTGCATGCCACCGAGTAGCAAATTTCTTCCGGAGTCTACTGGTAAAAAATTTTGAAAATTTGTCAATATTTAGCGAAGATATGGAAAAAGGACAATAGCTTACTTTTTTGGCCCACCCCGTATGTCGTTTGGTCACTAGTGCATTTATTGCGCTCAAGCTGACGGCAGACGGCTAGTGACTAAACTGTTGAATGACCTTAGCAATAAATCAACAACTGTCTCCTCTTCCAGTTCTCGTTAGGTTTATCGAGTTAAGCTCAGCCCGGTCAGTGCAACTTGATGTGTTAAATTCTCAGCTGCTCGGTTTGCATTTTTAGTGCCGCAGTGAATGTTCTGGAAAAAGATGAAAAATGAAAATAGTAGCTTATCCCGTAGTGAGTCATTTTTTTCTGCCGCATTGGTTATTGCTTAAAGCAGTTTAGATGGCTTCAATACGCCAAAATACGTTTACGTTTTTCTTTACAGGAATTTTAACTGCTAACTTTCCCAGAATATTCGAGTTATTTTATGCTAGCTTTTTCTTGTATTTTCGGGTTTTTTTGTTTTTTTTTTCAATTTCTGTTTTTTAGGATCATATCTTGCAGCATATTATGTCCTTAAACGAAACATCGTCATCATCTTTGTTGTTGATGTCGTTCAGCTGAAGTCGTTAAATCAAAGTCGCTTCAAGGCCCACAGTCGCATCTACGAAGCTGCAGCCGAGTGTGACGTCATCATCATCTTGTGAGTACTCTTAATGAGCAGGTATAAAAATTAATTCAAGAAAACATAGATTTAAAAAACAACCTTAAAATCTCACAAGTCGAAATTTTAGGTGTATTTGGTGTTCTTGATGTTGCATGCCGGAAATTATTAATATCGGCCATTAGTTGCAATCAAGAATTGTATTGTCATGTAGAAGTTCAATTTTTCACTTACATTCCTACTTCTTACTTATAAACCAAATTTTATATACTCAGTCATTCCAAACTAACAGCAAAATACTAGATACAAACTTGAATCGACGGTAGTTTTGGTTTAGCACAGTTATTGACGATGTTCTGGGGGCTACTTTTTATAGGGACACAGTGTACAGGGTGCGGCAAAATAGTGGACCTTTAAAGTTTTTCGCTGTTTTCTCAACAACTGTTTAGAATTTTAACCTGAAATTTTGCACATTCATTTACTAAAACAGTTTAAATCTAACTGCTAAGTAAAATGTGATTCCGTTGAAAAACGACGAAGTTACAGATTTTTCAACATGACCGCCTACCGATTTTTGAGCATTCAAAAATGTTCCGGTTACAACACCAATTTAATAACATCGTTGAACAACACAGTTAAATAATGATCTGATGTCAGAATTCCATTGTCACTGCAAATGTTCGAAGTGTTTACCGCCAGCTCCAAGCTACAACACCAGTCTTCAGTCGCCTTATTTGAAAAATCTTTTACAACCTTGTCGATCGGTCCCTGTGGCAGGTTGTCCCAGATAACCTGAAACGCTTCCTTGTGTTCGGCGCATGTTTTCGGCTTTGTTTTAAGCTTGCGGTAAGCCTCCAACATTGCACCACATACGCGATAATCCATTGGGTTTATATTCGGCGAATTTGGAGGCCATTAGTCTTTCGTGATGATATCTAGACAGATGGCTTTCAGCCAGTTCGGTGCGCTGCGCGGCGTTGTGCGCTGTGTGTGCTGACGCGTCGTCCTGCTGGATGATGAATCCGGTGGGCAGCTGGCGATTGCTTTAAAGAAGCAATAATTTAGTGATAATTTATGAACAATATAAATTATTGTTTATCAAAACGTCATTGTGACGTAATCGGCAATAACGTGTTGCCAGTTTTTGAGAATTAAATAGGATTTTTAGCTTGAACATTTTTAATGCTAAAAAATCGGTAGGCGGTCATGTTAAAAGTCTACAACTTTGTCGTTTTTCAACAAAATCACATTTTACTGGGCAATTATATGTAGAAGGTTTCACCAAATAAAACTGTGAAATTTTATATTGAAATCCCAAACGGTTGCTGTGAAAACGGCGAAAAACTTTAGGGGTCCACATTTTTGCCGCACCCTGCAGTATACTCTCAAGCTGCAGCGATCGCGTGTACGCAGACCCGTCTATGTAGCGCATTTCAATTAGTTCATGCGCGTTAAAAATTAATTATTGAGCGCGGCAGAATTATGTCTGACTGCAGCAGCTCTTGTAGGCCTAATACACTATATCCTAAGTTCATTTCATGCCAGCATTAGGCTATATGCCTATACCACGAAGCAATGCAGTGATCAGAAAGCTAATAGGGTGTTTACACGATCCAGCAAACGTCTGGACGTCTGCTGGAAGTTTGCTGGACGTTTGCTGGATTGTGTAAACACCCCATAATGGTTGGACTGTGGCGATTTTAGACGCCGTGCATACACAGTAAAATGGCTTGGGTTAATGCCGGTCTCACCTTTTCGACTAGCCTACCAAAAGTGCAATTTTTAGCCGACCGTACTTTAGTAACGGGCGAGCTGTTGTCATGGTTGTCGTTCGTCTGTTCGTCACGAATGTACTGTGGCTAAACAGTGCAAGATAAAGCCTAGGTTGCTATTGATCACTAGTAGGAAGTCGCATACTGCCTTTCAAACGAAATGAAAATCATCTACCGTGGATGACCTTGAAAATCACTGACAACCAGTGCAGTCGGCTATCATAGCAACAGCTGGGCTTTTTGTTGATATTGCCGCTTAACAAAAATACATCATAATTTTGCAACCGTCAGTTCGTTTTCCAAGCGTCTGAAGCGAGCGTCGACAGTAAATTAGAACAGTGATTACGCAGAACATGCGTCTATTTCTTCGTTTTTTAAAATTTCCGTGACATCGATCTTTGAACTTTTGAAATGGAAATTAAAACATAGGTTACTCCTGAACGATTGAACGATTTAATGAATTAGCGATTGACTTACTGACCGATTGGTTGATGGACTATTTGATCGATTGCGCGTTTATCTGTGTCAATGGCAGATAACTCTGGGTGATATCATGTGGCAGGTGACGTTCCGGTGTCTCATATGACATACCCTTCAATATTTAACCGTTAACCTTTTATTGCTTGATTTGACTGACTACTAATTAGTGTGTTTGTGTAGCGTGTACGCAAACGGTGATGACATCAACCCGCCACGACGAGTCAGTCTGCCACGTCGCATTCTCAACGATGTCGACGAGGTTATGGAACACGTCAACAAACACGTCAACCTCGTCTCCGGAGCCGCAAGACTGTGAGACAACAAACGAACTCTTGCGCTGCAGTGTTTTTCACCGATCACGAGACCTAGAATTAGTGATGCAGACAGAATAAGGCATTAGTGGAGGCTAAACCATAGGCTAGGTGGATTTGGGGAGAGAGGGAGAACAAGAGGACCATCCCCAAGATGCCCAAAGTCGCTTTGCTTTACCTATGCAGTGCATTATAAATTTGTGCAGTAACTCTACACGCTACACAAGCATTTTTTAAAAGTTTTCATGCCCACAAAGCGTTCATCACCGAGGCTCGGCCTCAAACCGGCCCCATTCACAAGAAGCTTAAACTATTGCTTGTTTAGGCCTACTTACTTAGCAGTGTTGTGAGCGTGGATGTTTCGGGTTCAGTGAACAGTTTGCTAAAATTGTTATAGACCCTAATTTGTCGCCATGTGTACGTGCAGGCTGTACTCAGTGAACGGGGATCTGATTCATCAGCCGCATGCCCAACTTAAAAACAAAACTTACTACATGGCCCTGAGTGCCTAGTTCAACTCTTGATGAGTTAATTCATCAGCCGCATGCCCAGCTTGAGAATCGCGCTTACTACGTCGCCGTCGGCTCGGAGTTTGGTGGCTTCAAACAACTCAAGTACGGCAAACCGCAGCGACCGGCGTTCGTCAAATACGCAACTGGCAGGTATACCCGCTTTTGTTTTCAGATTTAAAAAACCTTTATGGTTTTTAAAGATTTTTCGGGTTTTAGACGGAAAAAATTTTGAACGTTGTTTTATTTGTTTTTAGTTTGTTTTATACGTTATTCAACTTACTGTTAAACACAATGCGCCGCATCTAGCGAATTTCAGCGTTCTCCGTTTTTAAAATAAAATCGGCTGTTTCAAGATAAATTCTAGCGAACGTTGCGTGCCGTGTGTCAGAATGGCGCCGGACGCGTCACTGCGACTGCGCACGAAGAATGAGTCCAGCAGCAAGAACACGTCGGCAAGCAGCTCGATTCCTTCCGACGCCCTGAGGTACCACCACGCTTTCTCCTTATAAGCAGAAGAAAAAACAAAAATAATTCTTTCGATTTTTAGGTATACTACAAAATTTTCTCGAAAAGAGTTTGCTCACTATCGAAAACCATGACGGTTCTGTCCAGATGTGTAGCTTTCTTATACGAAGAGCATTTTCATTCTGACGCTTTGAGGTACCACAACGCATTCTCCACTAAAGTTCTCTTAAACCTACTGTGTGGAACAGTAATTTATGCAGATTCTACCAGCCGTGATGCGAAGAACTTTCGTTCTAATCCTATGAGGTACCACAAGGTTTTTGACTACTACTATATGTCGCCAAGATTGCAAAGTTCTGCAGCGATGTTTTCAACGTTTTCGGGTACCACAAGGCTTCGTCCAGGTCACAAATTGATCTTCACAACAGGCAGCAAGCGCAGAGAAAAGGGTTGGTAATAAAGCCATTACCCCGATCACCTTATCTTTTGGTTATCCTTACTTGTTATTTTCGTCGTTATTTTTTATATTATTATTTTGCATATATTTGTATATATTTTTATTTTTTCCCGTTCTCACAATTTACGGTTATGACCTTTGAATTAACAAAATTTGGGTGCAATTTGGCACAGTATGCACGTCAAAGTTATTAATTAATTAATATGTCAATAATTAATTAAGAATTGAATTGATTGATTGGAATAAAAGTATTAAGCTAAAAATGATATTGCTAAGCCGCCGTAATTTTGTCCATGTGGCAGCCTTCACATTTTGCAATAATTCACTCAAATATTTAATTTTGACGTGACATTGACGTTAACCCAGCGACTTTGCAAACCTGACCGCTTCATCGGATTTAGTCTAGTGTAGAATACGTGTTATTCTGTCAAAAAACGTCATGCCATTCAAAAAATAATTATTGGGTCTCAAAGTATTAATCAAATATTTATTAGTTTTTTGGCGTTGTCAGCCCCTGAGTTTTATCTTGTCAAAAAAGTTTCTTCAAGTCTGAAGTTTTTTGCAAAAGTACAAAATTTGAAACTAAAATCCAGTGCGTTTGGGAGAATTTAGGGGCAACCTTCTCGTGACTTACGAACGCACGGACGGACAACCGGAACATAAGCTATAACACTGCCAGGCTTCGTCGATAATATACCGCACACGGAGGCTTTGCAATAAACAGGCTGCGCAAGAACAAAACGAGTTGTTGAACAGGCATCATCGTCACTATCTTCATCATTATGATTATCATCATTTTCACACTGTTTGTGGTTGCAGACTGCGGCATTCGTACGGAGGACATGGGCCTTTCCGCTGTCGGGCAGTAGTACTAGTAATTGCAGTAGTAGTAGTAGTAGTTGTTGTTGTCGTTGTTGTTGTATGGAAGACATGGGCCTTTCCACGCTCAGCCGGCCAACGCCAGCAACAGATACCGTCATAGCGTCAACTACGATAACGGTACTGCTGTCTGTAACTACTACTATACTACTTTCTCATATTTTTTGGTCGTGATCTACGGCGTGTTCTGCCCGGACGCAAATGTGATATACAAACGTGAGACTCTATCAGTCGTCACGCTTGAGAAGAGTGAGATTAAGTTCACTTATATCACTTCAGACACTAAAGTGGGAGATAAGTAGACTAATTAGGTCATGATATAGGGTAAGTGTTTGTCACAAATTTTTGGGGGCATATTTTTTGCAAAGAACTGACAAAATTGGATAATGTCTGCTGACCAAGTTATCACGAAAGGATGACGTTTTTTTCTATTTGAGCCACGGTGCGTGCGCAGCTGTAGTTACTTCTCGGACAGTTGAATTATTTTTGTTCGTTCGTCAGACGAGGGAGGAGTGTTTAAGTCGAGGAAGCCGACGGGATACTCTGCAGACGAGATTCAAGACAGTTGGGAGACGAAGACCGACCTGCCGCTGGACCAGAGAAAAGCAGAAGAAGTCGAGGTATGGTACTAGCAAAAAGGTTAAAATGGTTAAATGTTATAACTCGTTATATCAGGAGACTCATTTAGACCTATAGAGCGTCACCTGCCATATGAGATCGCACAGTCTTAATTATCACTCGACACAAGCAAACGCACGTACCCCGCTATGACGCTAGCCAAACAGGCCGGTGCACTCCATTCACCTACTCCGAGAGGGATGTAAGGTTAAGTTGACCATAGATGTTGGTTATATACCGATATGGTTTACATGTCCGCAGACAGTACCCATCCAAGTGGTAACCACTTGATAGCGACCCGACCGGAAGTCAAACCCACGATCTCGCGATAGTAAGTCCGACTTTTTACCGTTATGCCAACCACCAAGCTATCTGTTATAGTACTTTAGCCGTAGAACTAGTATTTGTGTGACGTTGAACGTTTTATAAGCGGACTACTGAATAACGCCATCGTCGATGACCTTGATTAACCTTGAAGATTTTAAAAGTTTAATTTAGCAAATATCTCTAAATCCTGACCGATTCGAGTCCGCTGCCGGTCTCAAGTAAAACATGGCTGCGTGCAGCACATGGGTTTATACAGGGTGGGCCCACAAAAAACGTGCCACTTTACTTTTGTCCAATTATTGACCGATTTTCAAAATTTTTTTATTGGCACACTCTGTAGACAATATGATTATTATAGATCCCACCACACCATAAACGCGTCTCTACACTACTTTGTGAAATATCAATGAAAGATGCATACATAACGACAATAACAAACATTTTTCTAAAGTTGAAAAAAACAATTCAGGCCAACACTGCAGTGAATGGTCTGTATGACACTAGACTGTGCGGGTATAAAACAGTATAGTGTCATACGAATCATTCATCGCAATGTTGGTTTAAAGAGTTTTTTTTCATTTACCTAAATTTTTGTTATTATCGTTAGTTTTTCTTTTTGCTTGCATTTATATTTCACAAGGTAGTATAGAAACGCGTTTACCGTGTGGTGGGATACACACGGTGTTTCATAAAAGGCACCTTTTTGGTTTTTTCATAACTCAGTCAAATGATGATCAATTTGCATGAAATTTTACCAGATGTAACTGAAGAAATACAAATTCGAAATATTTCGACAAAATGTGGCCGTTAGTTAAATTTTCTTTGCTAGTCGTGATGTAATGTTGACGTCATAATGTGTCGTGAGTACAAACTGGCTTGTCTCAACTGGTTCTGTCAGTTGCTACTGCTTCGATAGTGAACTTTTTCTTGTTCACTAATGAAAAGTGTTCATCCTATCAGCACTAAGCAACATGGGGGAATAAAATCGGGCATGTCGCGATCTGAATAAACTCAACCATCTCTCAAGCGGTGCGTGCTGGTGCATTGTCTTTCAGAAAGATGTAAAAGTTAAGCTATCCCCACAAGTGTGTGAAAGTGATCATTTTGGGCGTTTTTGTGTTACAATGTTAAAATTTTAACAGTTCATCAATGAACCAGACAAAGTTCGCCATCGACGCAGGGCAGCTATTCAGCAAGTCTGTCAGCAACGGTTGCAACAAGCCAGTTTGTACTTGCGGCACATTATGACGTCAGCATTACGTCACACACGCAAAAAATATTTAACAAACAACCATATTTTGTCCAAATATTTTACATTAGTATTTCTTCAGCTACATCTGGTAAAAATTACGTGTAAATTGATCATCATTTGACTGAGTTATAAAAGAAACAAAAAAGGTGCCTTTTTATGAAACACCGTGTATCATAATCACATTATTGCAAATTGTCCGCAGAGTGTGCTAGTGAAAGAATTTTGAAAATCGGTCAATAATTGGCGAAAATATGGACAAAAGTAAAGTGGCACGTTTTATGGCCCACGGTGTATACAGCAAAGTAGAGCAAACACAACTAAACAAAACACAGATACAATACGCAGGTAACTTCTCCAATAAATGACAAAAATGACAGAATATTTTTACCCATTTGAAAATTGTTATGCGTACGATTCCAGTGGGTTCGATTTCGAGTACGAGTCACGAAAATAAGAACTTGAGTTCGACTCAAAATTTACTGTTGGACTCGATTATACTACATCGCTGTTTTTTTTCTAGGTCAAATCGTTTCAACGATTGATCATTATTTATCAATATCTGCCGTGCATGTGCAGGAAGAGGCGATGATGAGGGCAAACGAATACCGCAAAGCAGCGCGACGCGCCGTTCAGGACGCAAAAGCTCATCCGATCGGCAAGACAACCTCAACGACCAACGCGCACGAAGACTATTCACTCAGACCGGTGAGTAAAGGCGCGTACAGAGCGACGTAACTGAACTGAACTGACATGGTTTAGTTTTTGACGGACTGACCAACGGACAAGCAGTAATGCATTACAGTAGGCATCGTCTAACGGCGCCGGTGACTACGTGACTACGCGAAAGTATGTGTTAACCAAATTGAACGACCAATGGGCTCGACCTGCTTGCCCACTGGTCAGTTAGTCAAAAATTCAACCGTTTCAGTTCAGTTCAGTTACGTCGCTGCCGGCCCTTTTTTCGCCTTAAATGGTTAAAGTTGGTTTAAGATTACTATCAACATTTTGTAGATACAGCTACATGTTCTGCGTATGATTTACGACATAATATCTGTCGTTTCGGTGAAATTATTTTGAGGCTTAATGTTTCACCATAAATTGTACATTAGTGCACATTTGTAGGCCTAATTATCGCGCGGGTATATCAATTTATCGAATAAGCTACTCCTATTTTAGTGTCTACGGTCTACATACAAATCACTATAAGCCGGGAAAATTAAATTATATCCATTTCAGAGCTACGGAGCTTCACATGCCATATGGGATCACTTAGTGTTGCCTATCACCCCACACAAGTAAACCCGTCCCGCCTTAACTCCAGCCATGCTAAATCCGGAAGGATGGTAGGGCTGAGTTAGTCTGGGAACTCAGCAACATCCTATAGGCGCCCAGCCAAAGGTACAATCACCGACTCTATACGACTTTCCTTTGTCCATCCACATGTTCGCACTTCACAGCAATACCGCCTACGCTGCTAAGTTACTTTAACCCTTATTATTGCAGTGATCAGTTTGAGAGTTTCCGATGTCTTGCGCTGCAGTTGAACATGCGCCAGTCGAAAGTCGCAAGGTCGTTCGAGGCTCAACGCAAGACCGCCGTAGAGGGCGAAAACGAAGCTGCGGCGACTGAAAGAGAGGCTGTCGAGACTCAGCGACGTGGACCACGTGACCACGTACCACGTGACTCCCTGCAGACCAACTTGGCGCCACCCAACAACACGCGATTCAACGTACGCTGTATTGCTTACTTGCTTACTTATACTTAGACGATTGTGTCGCATGCATGTCAGCTTGCCGTGCCTGTAGTGAACGAGTGTAGACGACTTCACAAACTAGGCACCGGCATCCGTTTCTATTTTCTGTCTGGCGGACCATTTCTACCAGTCCCTTTTCACTCCACTACGCTATATCGTCCAGCCATTGTTTCTTTTGGCCGTTTTGTCTTTTTCCCAGGCATGATGCCCAACATGATGTCTTTTCCAGACGGTCATGTCTCGTTACGTGACCAAAGTATTTCAGTTTTCGTGATATGACTTGGCCCATTAGGCCGGTTTCTTGGCCTACTTACTGTAAAACCTCGGCGTTCGTTACACGTATTCTGCTGCGAGCATAACGTAGGTGTGTGGCAGTGGGTGATATCGAATAGGTGCCTAGCTCTGATTGGGTTTGCACTACAGTTAGGCCTACTGCACTGCTGGAGTGGTTAAGCGAATACGCATATATTTGGCCTTGGCCTTGATCTAGCACTTGATTTTGAAATGCAGGCCTCGAAACGATCCCTGTAATGTTGCTGCATACGCAGGGTGGCGGTGCAGTGCAGAAGAAAAGGTACCAGCAGCCGCAGCAGCGAGAAAGACGAACTTCTACGACGCACGACGATGTCAGTGACGACGACGTACAACAGGCTGCAGGCGAGGATCGACGCCGCTTGCATCCACCTGCGCACAGACCTGCTAAACCTCGCATCATCGAGGACGGAGGTAAAACGGAGCTAGAAGATCGCGGTCGAACGACCAGCAGAGACGCCGCAGGATTCGTACAGAGAAAGAACGATCATAATATTAAGCCGACGCCATCGCCACGTCTCGAGACTTACGACAGCTACCAGAAAGGTGCTTCCGTAATTTTGCTCGTAGCACTTGTAGCAGTTCGGCCAATTTTATTAATTGGTTTTTAAACGAAACTGATGCTTGCAGCCTACACAATTTCCCTGCCTGTCGTCTGTCGATTGTCTTATTCGTGCCTCGTGCTTTAAAAAGCGTTCGACGGATTTAGATGCTACCTGGCAAATACACGTGCGGGGTAAAATAACACATTGTTAGATGGGGGGGGGGTTCCTGACCCTACAGAGAAGGAAAGATTTGGAGTCAAACACCGGCCAAAACACGCAATTGCAAATTGCAGCCAAACCATCAGTCCTATGCTGACAGCTCGCCGATACAGACGAGAAGTTAGCGATTCCGCATTTTGCCAAAGTACTCTGGTCCATGTTTTATTACTGACTGTTGATGCTGAAGACTTGAAGTTTTATGCATTTGCACATGTACAGGGTGCGGCAGAAAAAAGTGGACCCCTACTTTCGCTGTTTTCTCAGCAACCGTTTGGGATTTTAATACGAAATTTTACAGCTTTATTTACTGAAACCTTCTACATCTAACAGCCAAGTAAAATGTGATTCTGTTAAAAAACGACGAAGTTATAGATTTTT
>Ga0056128_1005590_pt1 | contig 15821 bp, 12 predicted proteins | sample WorMetLIZISLAND2_FD_71113 | JGI IMG/M metagenome (GOLD analysis project Ga0056128, IMG submission 71113) | Marine gutless worms symbiont microbial communities from Max Planck institute for Marine Microbiology, Germany - Olavius geniculatus... ...
TACCAACGACGCCACGCCACCAACGCCAGTCCGTGGCGCCGCCTTGTGAATGATTTTGTGTCGCAGCCCGAAATCGCCCGAAAAATCCATGAAAATCCCTATTTTGGCGTTCAAGGTCATCCAAGGTCATTGAATTCGGCGCCAATCGAAAGCCAGTATACGATTTCCTATTAGTGATTAATAGTAACCTATGCCTTATATCGCACCGTTACTGAGATACAGCAAGGTATTGGCCGAAAATCGCAAATTTTGACCACCCTCTCTCATTTAACGCCCTCGTTCGGGGTGACCCCTTTCGAATTTATGGAAAAGCTTTACGGTTTCTGAAACTAGAGTCTTCCATGCAGCCGATGGTGAAGATTTGGTGATTCTAGCTTCCACCGTTTTTGACTGATCCACCCGTGTGACGGACGGACAGACAGACGGACAGACAAGCAGACAGACAGAATTGCGATGGCTAAGACGCGCTGAAAGCAGTAGCTGCTTTCGCGCGTAAAAATTGTCCTGTTGCTGTTCTGACACTACCGTTTAGACGTTTTATTACTACTGTCACGGTTGGCGACACAGGCACAACTTATCCTTTTGAATTAGGCCTAGTCCACTTACAATATCAGCAAAAAATTAAAAATAACGCAATGCATATTATGCGTTAACAATTGACACTTTGACAGCTCTACTTCAAATGTGAGCGGCAATTCTAAACGTTTGGCAGTGATGATTTTCCCGAGAATCAACTGACCAAATTTAGTGCAATTGAAATAATAAGAACAGTAATTAAAGGCGGCATCAGAAACTTAACGTTAAGACACGAATAATCTGCGAGCGAAGCGAGCAAAAAAATTTTTTGTACCCAACGTTTTGTCTAGTTGCTCCTGGAACCCTTCTGGGGGTCAAAGCCGACCCCCAGACAAGTTCCAGTGGGGAGGTCGTTCTCATGCAGTGGGGGGGTTTAAACCCCCCAACCTTCTGGCAAATCAAACACTGGTAGGCACAGGTATAAAACTAGCACCTGCAAATAATAAAGATGCTCATCTGTCGTCTGCATGCAGTGCATGGTCAATATGGCGGTGCCTTTCACTGATGAAGATGAAGAGCAGGCTCAGCAGCTTTTGCCTCATCCTGACGATGGCGTGTATGTCCGACCGGCACTGGATGCAGCAGACGATCAGCTTCCATCAACCGTTGACGTCGTGTCCGTCAGTCCAGCGTCTGACGAAGACAACGACGACGTCAATTAACGGCTGAATCTCATGTTCCTAGTCTGTCTAATGCAAAGTGCAGCATCAGTATATCTTGACGTATAATTACTGTCACAATTTACGTACCTGTGGACGCATTATGCAAACAATAATTGAGTCTATTGACGAGTGACGATGCTGGATGGAAGTTGATGCGTGTGTAGTTTGTTCTATTTATTTACTTATTTAGATTCAAGTTCTGCTGCGCGGCTGCAAACTGGATCGTACCGCAGCTTGTGTTTTATGTAAACAAAAGTTATTAACTGACATAATCGTCATTTGTTTGATGAAAATATCGTTGTGACAGTACGCAATAAACTGTGAAATTAATTTATTAACTTTCATTTTTTACTTCTACAATTTATCAGAATGACAAGCTTGCTTGGTGCGTTGTGGGCGGGACTTCAGAGCATAGGATGGTTGCTGTATTTCATTCACCAGCTGATAACCGATGCCCTGAACGTCAACTATCGTCTGGTCAGCGCGGTGGGTCATCTGATCACCGGCATCGCCAAGCTTCTATACACATTGTCGACTTCACTGAGTCTGGCTGCTTACGAGGGCGTTAGCTACGTACTGTTGAAGGTTGTCGGAATCTGCACGTTTGCGATCGACACAGTCTATTTTGTCACGTGCTGCTGCAGTCTGCTGTTCAAAATCAGCTACTTCACAGTTACAGGCATTGCTAACGGGCTCGCTTTCGTGCTGCTGACACCTTTGCTTGCCTGCCAAACAATCCATTCATGGGTAATGTGGATATTCAACGCAGAACGTTGGATGAACGCACTGGCTTGGTGCTTTTCGACAGGCTGTGTTGGTTTTTCAATGGTCGGAGAGGCCACGTGGGAGCTGATTGCATACTTGGCTGTTACCTTCAATGACTGGGTATCATCTGGTGTATCATTTTTGTATGAATGCATAATAATGTTGTGTTTTGTCATATACGATGGTCTCCTTTCACTATGTGCTGTAGTCACTGGTGGCATAACGTTTATTCTGTCTCACATTTGGAGTCTGACACTAATGGAGCTGGATTTTCTTTGCATTTACGTCCTCGGCACTCTGGTGAATTCTGCATACAGTCTGTGGCAGCTGTGTGCCACCAACTATGTGTACTTCATTCCGATCTCATTATCCACATTGGTTCTGTTACTTTTTCGTGGCAGCCAATTAGCCAGATTTCTGTCGAGCCACTTCAGGCATTCCGAGAATGAAGTCATTCGCATCCATCTCAACGACTTGAATGACATGATTGAGGTGTCGGATGACGAACGCGATGAATTTCCACGCAATGCCGGTCTGAACATGTTCGATTATTTTGGTGCGGGCGATCGGAACGAGGATACCGATGTTGAGTCGGATGAGGATGAGTCCAACTTGGCTGACACTACCGATGATAATACTGATGACACTGATATTGGAAGTGACTCGGACATGACTGATAGCGACCAGGAGACGATCGACGTTCAGCTTCCGGACCAGCCCTCAGCATCGACATCAAGTTCTCAACAGCATGGCTATGCAACACGCAGCAAAGGCAGTGCTAACAATGCTAGCAGAAACAATGCCATTCAGCTTCAGCAGAGTCTGGATAAGGAGCGGGAACGATCACTGTGCGTGATATGCCAGGATCAGGTGAAATCAGTGCTAGTTCTGCCATGCCGTCACATGTGCATGTGCGTAGACTGTGCGCGGACAGTCGTCAGTGGCACACACAACCAGCGTCGGATATGTCCACTGTGTAGAGGTGACATACGTGTCGTTATGAATGTGTACACATAACTGACGATGCCTTAGTGTGGTGTATGAATTGTCCGATGTGTAGGTTTTTTGTTGTTTTTTACATGCTTTCCATATTTGAATTACAACATTACATTTTTGGCACGAAAGTGTATGAAATTTGAACTTTATAAGTTTGTATTGGTCATTTGGAAAGTTGGCATTTTTACGTGCAACAGCAGCTACTGCTGTAGCACGTCTTTGCTATCACAATTCTGTTCCTCCGTTCGTCTGTCTGTCTGTCTGTCCGTCTGTCTGTCACACGGGTGGATCAGTCAAAAGCGGTGCGAGCTACGGTCACCAAATCTTCACCATCGGCTGCGTGGAAGACTATATAGTTTCAGGAACCGTAAAGCTTTCCATAAATTTAAAGGGGATCACCCCGAACAAGAGCGCTAAATGAGAGGGTAGGGAAAATCTGCGACATTCAGTCGATATGGCATTGCCAGAGCGAGACAGTGGCGCCATCTGGTGAGTACAAGTAAGACACTATAAGCTTATTAGGGCGTCTGGCGCCATCTGCTGAATGATTATGTTTTACTGGGCCTTCTGTGAAACTAGCCAAAAGCCATACGGATGAGATCTATGGATGAAGTCTACGCATCACTAGCATACGACGGTGCACCGCTGTTGCACATTCCTGTTTGCGTTAGCAGAGCTTTACTTGTTTGTTTTTATCGCTGAAATGCCATTAATTTTATTGTGGGGATTATTGGTTTGAATTTCACGGGAAATGTACCTAGTGATAATGTTAAATTTTCTAGATGGGATGTATTTGCATTATAGTGTAACTTGTGTAATGAAGTTGTATGAATTTGTTTTTTGGAAAGTTGGCAGTTTTGTTTTTAATCCATACATTTTAGTAAGTTTCTTACACAGCATTACTTGGTGAAATTCCAGTTCTAGCAGTTATAATCTTGAGTTTAACAGATGTAGTCATGTTTGTTTTTATATTTAGAGTCATGTTTCTTTTTATATTGCACTAAGTGTACCAATGAGTTTGGCATTTCAACAATGAAAACTTGTGATGCAAAATTATATGGAAATTAATTTTTTTATTAACCTTTGTACCTTGGAAGAAATTTCTTTGGGAGTGTTTCAGACAGTAAATTTTTGCGTTGATATATAGGTTCATCTTATGATTTATATTGTGTACAGCTTTTTATATATTTTTTGTTTAACTGGCCAGTTTTTTAGTACTTTTGAAATGTTGCATGTTAAAAACGTTGCTTGTGAAAAAGTTATCATTTGTTTACTCATCATTTTTTTTTGTTTATAGTGAATGCTGATGGTATATTAAGTTGTCACGTGTACTCAATAAGACCCACAGTTTTGCATCCATGACAGGATTTCAGGCGCAGAAATTTGTGCGGTTATCACATGGTGGGTCATGAAACTTTGTGATTTGGCTGATGGAATATTGAACAAATTTTCTGTTATTACTGTATGTGTTCATCAGCAGTGTTTTCTTTTTATACTCTACTTCAAAAAGTAACTCACCATTACTGCATTCTCATGACATAAACATGGTATATGTTATTGATAATGTTGACAGGGCATTTGCTGTCTATAAATCCTGACTCAGCTGTTTTATGGGTTGACAATACTTTGACACTTTGCATTAATTTTATGCGTAAATGTGACAGAAAGTGAAGTTTACTACCAGTTAGGGAAGTCATCCCCGGGGCTCTGAACCCCGGGGCCCGGGTACGTGGATGGTCAGCCCCCAAATTTTAACCCTGGGTGGAGAAGGGATCCCCGGGCCCCTTTTGTACGTGGCTGCGGGCGGCTTAGAATGCAGATAGCATCTATCGCAGTAGAGACTGACCTGTAGAGTCACACACTTTTCAACTTACTTACTTATTCCAGGCATTAGTTTTAACCCGCTAACAGCATCACTAGATGGGTATACTTAACTGTTTATTACAAAATATATGCCAGTTATGTCCAAAGTCCATTGTGCTATCCTGTTTGCTAGCACTTGCTAGCACTTGCTAGCGAACAGGTCTCAGACAGGTTTCGGACAAGTTCGCTGGTGTCTGCGACAGGCTGACGACTTTTTCGGCTCGAAAAACGTGTCGTGATAGTGCTAGCAGGTTCGCGACAAGTTCGCTGTGTTTTGACGTGCTAGCCAGATGGACTTTAGAAAACGACAGACTACGAACCTGTTCGACACTTCTTTGATACAGTAATTTACTTATTTAGTGCTGTAACACTGTGTGAAAGTCGTCAATTACGTTATTTCTTGCGTGCAGCACTCTGCAAATCGTTTTTAATAGTAATATCAGTATATTACATAATAATAAAACAAAATTCGATAGATATTATTGTCAAAAATGAAAATCTAATTAATGCAGGACAGAATGAACCTAGTGTGTGGAACACTGAATTAAATTCTTCAGAGGAAGAGGAAGTCACACTGCTCAGGTCAGGTCAATGAAGTTCATGGGCGCGAACAAGTCTTCTGACTTGCTAGCATGGTGGACTTTGGACGAAGCGACACTATCACGACACTATCACGCATGCATGCAAGTCTGAGACTTGCTAGCGAGCAGGTCTCCAGCAGGTTTCGAGCGTGCTAGCGGACAGGATAGCATAATGGACTTTGGGCTTTATAGAAACACTTTACATCAGTTTATACTGTACCTATAACGCTTGCTTAAACTGATCACAAATGCTGCAGACATGCCAACCCTTACCCATCTCACTTGAGTATCATGCTCACTGAAATGTTATCTCTCGCATTTTAGTTTATCATCATTTTCAACATGTTTTCTCATCACAATGACAGAAGATCGTTTACAGTAGCGCACTTTCTGAGTTTAAACAACATAAAATGTGTAGCCTGCATTACAAGGAAAAGGGGGAAGGGAAGAAGTTGAGCATTCTCACTCATGATTTCTTTCTAATCACTGCATCTCTGGTGGGTGTTATTATGCCCCCGGGGAGCCCTGGGGCCTTGGGGTTACAATTTTCTACCCCCGAAACCGTGGGGGTGAAAGTGTGTATGGGGATTGGCTTCCCTACTACCAGTGTATGATGTGGTTCCTACAAGTATTCAGTAATGTGTGCTATGTACTTGAAGTTCATTGTATTAAAAGTGGTTATTGTTTTAGTAATTGACTCCTGTAGACTTAACATTTGCAAGGTGCACTTTGTTTATCATTTTTTAGTTCAGAATTGTTCTAAATGTATCAACGTCATTTGTAGTTGAGCTAGGTTAATATCATGCTACTTTTTAAAACTTTTATGCAGTGTTACATTGTCGCAAGTGAAGCTAGAGACTACAAGTGAATTGTTGAGAATTTTTTGAACAGGAGCTTTAACACGGTTTTTCTGGCACCGCAACAAAACAGAAAAAAATATGGTACTGAAGTTTTTATCTATCATGTGTTTTGCACCTTTGTCAGAGTTAATATTATGCTACAAAGCTGCTCGTATGATAGTAGGACTTTGGTAAGGTCAACTTCTGCTGAGACTTTAAAAACCATAGTTTGAATTTTTACGCGTGAGAGATAGCTAGCTAGCTACAGCACGTATTAGCTATGGTAATTCTGTCCGTCCGTCCGTCTGTCCGTCCATCTGTCTGTCACAATCCGGTACCGTTTCAAGACTAGTTGAGATAGAGACTTCAGTTTTCACCATATGATAGCTTAGTGTCTCTGGTATTTTGTGACAAAATTTCATGTAACTGGGTAAAAGGGGTCCCCATGAACGAGGGGCAAAAGAGGGGCACCCCTCCTAAAAAGACATTATTCTACCGCTAATGGCTCGTCTAATGTGAAAATGGTTGCAGATATGCACAGACATGCTGTTTATCATAACAAGCACTGGTTACGAGCTTCTTAGAAATGTGAACATCGATAACCTTGAATGACCCTGAACCCCCAAAATAGGGGGTTCTAGTGAATTTTTAGCGATTTTGGGCTGCGACACGCATTTCAAGAGTGAATTGCGCTAAAATGGCTGAAGATAGACCAAGTCAACCTGCGTGTGAAATTTTCAACGTTGAATGTAGATTTTAGCAGTCCAAGTCCGGAACCTCTAGATTCAAACAGGCTTGCGCACGCGGGTGTCAAAGAGTGGTACCCTTCTTAAAAGTTGTTATATGTTCGCTGTTGTCTTGTCTAGCGTGAAAATGGTTGCAGATAAGCACAGACATGCTGTTTATCATAACAAGCACTGGCGACGAGCTTCTTAGGAATGTCAACATCGATGACCTTGAACCTTAAAAATATTGATTTTAAGTGATTTTTATGGCAATTTTTGGCTGCAAAAGAGTGAATTGCGACAAAATGGATGGAGATAGACCAAGATTACCTGCGAACAGGAACTGCCATAGGCTCTCGCGTGTCTCGTGAACATAAGCTCAGATTTCTTGTTTGTAATTAGCAAACATCAAAAGTCTCAGCAAAATTTAACCCCACTAAATATCATTGGAGAAATCATTATAAAAAGTATCTATTTCACTATCATTATATACCAATTTCATCACTATTTACTCTTATATTGATTTTTTTAACATTTTAGTGTAATACATAAATTAAGCCTTTGAATGGTGAAATCAGTGTTTGAATTGCCGAGGGAGGGGTTGGGGGTGATGGTTGAACCCTCAACTGTTTTCTCAACCCCCTAACACTGTCAAATCGTGTACTTGGGGGTCAGCTATGTACTATATACATGCAATTTACGTCACAATTTTGGTCGGGCTCCAACAGTCGAAAAGTAACCCCCTGGCTAATATTTCACATTATTCAAACACTGGACGTGAGATTGAAGTCACCCAGCTAGGTCTTAAGATTGAACTTATTACATAAATATGTTCTATTATGTATTACAATTCCATGAAAGTGAAAAATTCCGTTGAAGTTATAACATGCGTTGACAGTACGTACTAAAATGATAACATTATTCAATTTCAACCATCTCTGTAACAGAATTTCATAGCTCATAAGGCATACGTAATTACCTAGTTATTTTTACCTCCGCCAAGGAGGTTATGTTTTTGCCGGTTTTTGTTTGTTTGTTTGTTTGTCTGTGTGTTAGCAAGATAACTCAAAAAGTTATGGACGGATCTTTCTGAAATTTTGAGGGAATAGCGGGCACGACATAAGCTACAAGTGATTCAATTTTGGGGGTGATCCGGCAGGAATCCAGGACTCTGGATCACTTTGAAGTTTTCGTTACCATTGCGTTAAAAGGGGCATAAGCTAAACCGCTGGCAAAGCGAATATGGTGACGCCACCTAGCGAATAGCATTGCCTTGGCGGAGGTACCTGCGAGCTATGATTGCTTTCTAGTTGAAAAATATTTTAGCTTTTTTTATGGCAGATGATGCTGTAACAAGTAATTGGCGCTAATGATTATTCTAACTCTTATAAAACGAACAAATACAGGCTACAACCATTTGCAAGTGCAACAAAACTTGTAAGTTGTAATCGATCGCGACGCTCAAGTTCAAGTTCATATACTGCCCTTTCGTTGCCCGATCGATGACCTATTTCAAGAACTTGGCAGCGAGTTGTTGCGGCGATTTCTGTGAATGTCAGCGACGCAAAGTTGCTATATTAGATGCATAAATCGGTTGGCAATGCTTTGATCTCATCGCATCGTCTTCTGGAGATTGTTAGACATGCTAGAACTTACCTAGCACGGAGTTTACTCGCTTCGGAAGGGCGTTATGGTAGTTCAAGCAGTCGCCGGACCTAGTGGTGCTGGTTCGACTCGTTCTAGCGCCAACTCCGAGGATGCAGCAGACGAACTGCGCCTGGAAGAGCTATTCCGTAAATTGGACGTGAATGGTGATGGGAGAATTGACATTCACGATCTCAGCGAGGCTCTGCGACGGCTCAAAGTTCCACAGCTGCCCGGGCATGCCCAGGTCTGTGGTGTGTGACTGTGAACGCTTTCATGGATGTGACTGTCTAGAGCTTTTTTTACTCTCTCTGTTTTTAATGTTTTATTGTACTGTCCACGTGTAATGTCGTGGTTACATGCACTGATTTCCTCGTCCGAGATGTTGTTCAACGTCGCCACTCGCCAAGTCTTTCCAGGTTTAAAAACCTTGTTCGAGGAAAGAGAATGTAATATGCATGCTCATTCTTTTTGATTTTCTCGGACAAGGTTTTTGTGTGTCAGCCAAAAGATGCCCAACGGAACCTCGGATGAGGAAATTGGACGTGTCGTTTGACGTGTACAATTTACTCGTTCAAGAAGCTCGGTTAACACCTCGGACAAGGAAATCGTGCATGTAGCTGCAGCTTAAGTGGTATGCTCCAGAATTGGTCACTTAATTCATGCACCAGAAGTCTAGTCCAATGCTGTGTGCTTGTTTGTCTGTTTGTGTATGGATTGATATTCACGATCTTTAATAATCGAGCGAATGAAATCAATATGTGGTATTTGATCAGACTTTGACTGTTTACCAATGTTGTTTGACAGCGGCTGTTGAAAGAGTATGATCGCGAGGGAGATGGTCATGTCAGTTTTGATGATTTTGTCCGGTACGTAACTGAACATGAGAAGGCTCTACGCTTGTCCTTTGAGTCACTCGACCACAAGCGTGACGGTAAGTGTCGGTAGAGTTGGATTCCTTGGTTGGTATCTTCTTGACACCATTTTTACTGCACAGTTCATGTAGTGTGGAACAGGGTGTCAGTTGGGCTACTATTGGCAATCATTGACAACCTAAAATTTGGCTTTGGTGCCTTGCTTCTTACTTTTCGGTCGACTTTTTAGCCAGCTGAACTGTATTAAGCGTTGTGTCTGTCATCTGTTTGTCTATCTGTATTGGATGTATTGTGGCTTAATGGTACATCTTACTGGAAAACTGTCTGAAGAAGCAAATAGGGTTGCTTGACTGTTACCTTTAGGTGCCAAGTCAGACCATCCCTACACCCTACATGAACAGGAGGCAGAGCACAATATTGCTACTGTAAGATGTCTGTCTGTCGTTTGATCCGTCTGTATAACTTTGGTGCGTTTTGGTGATATTGCTGGAATTATGTGCACAGTAAGTGCAGGAATGACTACCACAAGCAAGCAATTGCAGGAGTGACTAGCTCAGTGTAGCTGCTCTCAGTCAGAACTTGGATAGCAACACACAAGTTGTACTGGTATGGAATATAATGACCATTTGAAGTACATCACTGTTTAGTGTTTACTCTCATGATATAAACCATATCCCATCCTGCTGTTCAGGTATCATTGATGTGGATGAGGTAATTGATATGTTCCGAGATCTCGGTGTTGCGCTGGATCGTTCTGAGGCTTTACGACTTATCAGACGGTAGGCATTGCACTTTGTTTTCATCCTGAGTGGTCTTTGTTGTTCTTACGCATGAAAGCAGCTACTGCTTTAGCGCATCTTAGCCATCGCAATTCTGTTTGTCTGTCTGTCCGTTTGTTCGTCACGGGCGGATCAGTCAAAAATGGTGCAAGCTAGGGTCAGCAAATTTTCACCATCGGCTGCCTGGAAGACTCTAGTTTCACGAACTAAATCTTTTTCATAAATTCGAAGGGGATCATTCTGAAGGAGGGTGCTAAATGAGAGGGGGTAGGAAAGATTTGTGATTTTTAGCAAATAAGTCGCTGTATCTCAGTAACGGTGCAAGATATGACCTAGGTTACTATTAAACACTAATAGGAAGTCGTACACTGACTCTCATTTGGCACCAAATTCAATGATCATGGATTACCTTGAACATCAAAATAGGGGTTTTTATGGATATTTTGGCAATCTCGGGCCATGAGACACATTTCAAGAGCAAATTGCGCCAAAATCAGCTGCGATAGACATGGACGAGCTGCGCATGAAATTTTCAGCATTGAACGTTGATTTTGATGGTACAAGTCTTGATTTTCTAGGTTCAAGGAAACTGCGCACGAGGGCATCAAAGAGCGGTACCCCTGTAAAAGTCGTTATTTTACTGTTGTTATCCAGTGTTTCATGAAAATGGTTGCTGATCACCATGGGCATGCTAGTGATGAGCTTTTTAGTCGTGTCAAGATTGATGACTTTGGAAGACCCTGAAATTCCAAAATAAGGAGTTTTATTGATTTTTGCAGTCTTTGGCTCTAGCGCACGCTCCAAGAATGAACTGCGACAAAATGGCTGGAGATATAGACTGACAGTTTGCGAACAGGAACTGCTATATAGCTTTCGCACGTCTCGTGAGCTGTATGCTCACATTTCTTGTCTTGATTAGCTATTACTTTGTGGGTAATCATTATATGCTTGCTTCACAAAAGCATAGCCGTAGGAGCAGTCGGGTGAACCGCAAGGTACAAGGCCTAGAGATTTTATAAGATATCATATTTTAGTGTGAAAAATACAAAAAGTGAGGTCGTAGTAGTACAAAATTAGCACTTAGGTCATTTGAAAGACAGTAGTGCGATTGTGGTTGTTTTACTTCTAAATTACTGGCAGTGATATAGATGTTAGTCATCTCTGAGGCTGCATATTCCTTCGGTTTTTGCTGTATTGTGATCCCCCGCAGGAAACTGGAGGAGACCAATGGGACGTCCTCGTATTACATGGATGAAAACCATTCAGCCAGATCTGAAATCCAGTGACCTCATTATGGATGACGCAGTTGACCTGGCTCAGAACCGTCCACTCTGGAGATTGATGTCTACGTTTGGCGCTACGCACTCCTAGTGGTGCTTGCCAGAAATGATGATGAGGATGATCACAGGAAAATACTTAGTGATCTGTATTAATACATCTGTGGTGGCTTTGCTGTGTAGGATCGATAAGGTGGACGCACTGGAGATAACATGGGCCGAATGACATGAGTTTCTGTGAGCTTTGTAAAGTCCTGGGGAATACCACCGAAATACCTAACGAGTCTGTGTTTATACATGTGGTGGTTTTGTTGTATAGAATTGATAAGGCAGACACGTTGGAAATAACGTGGAATGAATGGCGAGAATTTCTACTGCTGCATCCTTCGTCGAGCATCCATGACATTGTCCACTACTGGAGACATGCCACTGTATGTCTGCATGTACATGGTTTAGCCTGATCCATTTATTGTTTAAAACGTAAAAGGTAGAGCTGTCAAATTAACACGTTAATTAATGTGTTACTGCATTAATAAATTAATGCGCGTTAAAAAATTAATGAGTGTTAAAAAATTAACGCACACTTGTCAGTTTGTTTAATTTATTAAATTCTGTATAGCAAAAGTTCTAATATTCCGTTAAACTGCGGTTATTTGAAAATCTAATGAATTCAAGTAACTAAACTGTAGTTGCTGTTTCATCACTACTGTAAATTAATATTATTCGGATGACAGACTAATGGATTTTTATGCTAACGGTGACGTCAGTTATTGTTGAAAAGTGTGTTTCTATTTGCTTTCTAACAAACGTCATGGGGCCCGGGGTAACTACCCCCATACTCTCCCTTTTGACAGGCCTGCATGTGTTAATAACATGTTAATTAATGCGTTAAAAAACTAACGCTTTGACAGCTCTAGTAAAAGGTAAAGGTGGTCTGTAGATCTTGATAGGAAACCCATCACAGAGCTACGGAGCATCACCTGCCATATGGATTTAGGTTGCTCCTGCCCATTTCATCAGTTGGTTGCCACTGTACAGCTGTACAGGAAGTTTTTGTTGAAATTTTGAATCTGAGTCGCCCGTAGATTGGAATCTGTTGCTTTGCTTGAGTAGCACTTGAATAAGCAGAGCTGTGCGGATTAACAATTTATTGCAGGATTAATCATTAAGAAATGTTAATTATTAAAAACTAACAATGATTCTCAACTAACACTTACAGGTTTATAAGCAGCGATCACAGTTTAGTTTTTAATTGAAATTAATGATCAATCAATTACTTGTTAATTTTCAAAGTGTTAAATGTTATGATTTATTTAGTTTTGAATACTCTACGAATTTATAATGGAGTGGTTGTGTTTGTTCTGAACCGATATGTAGATGATAGACGTGGGTGAGCCGGCAACAGTACCAGATGACTTCACAGAGACGGAGCTTCAGACAGGTGTTTGGTGGAGACACCTGGTGGCCGGCGCTACAGCTGGCGCCGCCTCTAGGACTTGTACTGCACCGTTCGACCGACTCAAGCTGTTCCTTATGGTTTGTGATGCTTTTTAGTAAACTCTTTACCCTCGACCTGAGGTGCATGGTTGAAGGAGGTTGTTTTGGGGGTTGTTTAATGTTTTTCAGATGCATTGCTTTAAAAATTATGAACCACATAAAATGTTGATTGTTGGTGAAATTCTGCAGAGGGGTTGGGCATGTTCCAAGGCGGAAGTTTAGGCTTTGGTAAAGATCCGGATTATTTTGTGCATTCTGGATCACTGTTCAGGATCTTTTACCACTTGGAGATAGAAGCTGCATTAGATGCTTTGTATTTGCTAGGTGGCAGCACCATTTTCGGTGAAGGTTTGAGATACCTGATCTTGCTTAAATTAGTAGTAGTTAATTACAGTAGGCTAGACATCATTAGTTCGTCTCTCAGTCGGGTCTCTATCAAGTGATTATCACAATGCTTTGATGGGTGACTGTCTGCAGACAGATTAGCCACTTTAGTATATAACCAATCACCCAGCCAGGTCAGCTCAGCCTTCCATCCCTTTGGGGTATTTAAATTGAATACTGACCTCTCTGGCTACGGTTAAGTTGGGGTGCATTCACTTGCTTTGAGTGGCAGATCCTGTAATATGATGCTGTAGTGACAATCTGTAGCTTTGTTCCCAAAGGACTATATATAAATTATTTTATTTTGACCTTTAATCCGTTGGAGCAGAATGCACCCTAGATGAAATTGTGTAGCGGTAGCATCATACATTGAAACATTCGGTCTAAGTTAACTATCTGAGCGTTGGTATGTGTACTGATGTAGGTGCATGGTTCTCGTAAGAACCGGTTAGGTCTGATCAGTGGGCTGCAGCACATGCTGATTGAAGGTGGGGTCAGGTCATTGTGGCGTGGTAACGGCATCAACGTGCTTAAGATTGCTCCTGAGTCTGCACTCAAGTTTATGTCCTACGAACAGGTCTCGGACACTGCACACTGTGTCTCAAAAAACGTCCCACTTTGTAACTGTCCATATCTTTGAAAAAATATTAACCGATTTTCGAAATTTTGTCACCGGCACGCTCTTTGGACAATTTGCAATAAAGCGTTATTAAATATTCCGCCACACTGTAACTGCATCGCTACACTACCTTGTGAAGTATAAATGCAAGCAAAAACTAGCAGTACTAGGCAACAGGTGTGTTGGAAGATGAAGGACATGACGAATGATCAGTACAATGCTATGCTGTATTAGACCCACCTTTGTGGATATCTGGCGTGTTATACGGTGTGTTTGTTTCTGGCCTTCGTGGTTTAGTAAGGCTACCAGTTCATCCACAGTGGTCACGTTCTCTTCAGTATGTGCATGCTTCAATCTGCCACTATCATGGCTTTGTTCGGTGATTCCTGTTGTCCAAATCTTTTTAGTAACATGTCCTAGTCCTTCCCTGTTTCTGTTTACCTTAAGAAATTTTGCCAGTATTCTTTGCGAACTGCATTTTATGAACTCTTGTCCCCATTGCTAAATGCACGTTACATTAACGGTGTATTGTCACTGCATGAAAAATTATTTTTTACAATAATATCATCTGCTTTTGTTTAGAAACACAAGAAATGTATTAGAAACTAAACATTATTAGCTATTAATATAAAAATTGTTGGAAATTTGTTTTTAGAAAATAATTGTTTGCATATGTATTACTAGGATTTTAGACATTTTTGACAATTTAAGTTTCACATGGTAGTGTAAAGACACAGTTTAGGTGTGGTGGTATGTTTAATAATAACACTACTGCTACTTGTCCACAAAGTGTGCCAGTGATAAAATATTGAAAATCTGTCAATATTTGACGAAGATGTGGACAACTACAAAGTGGGACGTTTTTTTGAGACACAGTGTATTATTACCAGTTTTCAATTAGTTAGTAATATGATCTTACATCTTGGCTTCTAATAGTTTGTTGTATTTTAATACTTTGTCATCAGTCCAGTGTAACTGAATGATAAAAGATTGTAACTGATTGAAAGGATTTAATGTGGGAATTAATCCTGCCTATATTTGCTGACATTATTTTTGTCTTCATAGGCTATAATATGGGTCTTGTCCAAATGTTCACATGCCCAAAATGGATTCTTAACTTGGAAGCAAAAAGCATACAAAAAATCAAAATTGTTGTGAGCGTTTCCGAGGCAGGAGTAATTGATGTCAGTTTTTAATTCTGCATAATATGTCAACACTGGGTTGCTATAATTTCCGGTTTCAAATAAATCATTGGTGCTGTTTACCAATAGTAGATTATTTGACTTATAGTGTGAGTCTCTTTTAAGTCAGTATTATCATTAAATGCAATTTGTTGTCCTGTTAAAGAATTATAATATTGTCAGTGCATAACGGTTAGTGGTAGTAAATTGTGTAGTCGTTCTGTTACGTTGTCAGATAAAGCGAATGATGAAGAATGGTCCGGGCGAACTGGGTATCGCTGATAGGTTTGCTGCCGGCTCATTGGCTGGTGTCTTCTCACAAACTGCAATATATCCACTCGAGGTTCATATCACTTACTTGCTGTTGCCGTATTTTCTGGCTTAAAGGTCCGTGGTCACCAAAGTTAACATATACATTTTATCCATTTTCCTGAAAGTGCAGAATTTTATGATAACTTTCACAGTAATATCGGCGCCCAGCGTTCTGTCAACACGGAAAAATTTACCTTTGAAGTCGACGATCTACGAAAACGACGTAGAAAACGCGCCGCCATGACG
>Ga0056128_1005591_pt1 | contig 15821 bp, 7 predicted proteins | sample WorMetLIZISLAND2_FD_71113 | JGI IMG/M metagenome (GOLD analysis project Ga0056128, IMG submission 71113) | Marine gutless worms symbiont microbial communities from Max Planck institute for Marine Microbiology, Germany - Olavius geniculatus... ...
TTCTGAGATACGGCTACTTTACTTGAAACTTTCCATTAGAAATTGCGGCAAAACCGCTGCAGATGGAGACATGGTTACTATTGACAGCCTATAGGAAGTCGCCAGCGCCCTATCCGATAGACGTGCTATTCAGCATGGCTGTAGCGCGTAAAAACCACGACCTATGTTGGCGGTGCGTTAGTGATGCATAATCGCATATGTAGTAAGTCTTGTTTGGCATTAAGTTTTTGTTTGATTTTTCTTGTATCATACTGCATGACTTCCAGAGTTTGTACACTGACGTCCAAATTTTTTAGCCTGGAAGTCATGATGTCCTGAAAATTCAGGGCTATTGAAAACCCTGATGATATGTATATGATTAACTTAATTATTATCGAATGACATATGCCTGCGTAGTTGGATTATGATGTATGTTTTTTGTAGGCTGATAAGTCAACTTGCTGATGTAAACATTCAGTCCAATATCGGTATGTTTACTTTTGCAGTATTTTACATCTGGTGCTCATATTTCTAGTCTGCAGGGCCGGCCTTAGGCGTGTTTGAGGTTGTAAGGTTGCGAAATGTGCACACCAATATTTTATAGCAAGGCTGGCGTAGGATAATGCTAAATAAATATTATTACTCACCTGTAACGCTTGCTTGCTTCTTGGGCAAACTACAACACTGGAACATTGCCAGAATTAATTGTTTACAGAACTGAGAATCCGTGCATCACTAACTCCAACGGCAGTTACAAGTGATGATTTCGAGTGATGAGATGTGATGAGCCAAGAATAGGCTCAAAAAGTTGATTTGGAGTGAGAAATGATATATTTCTCACATGAGAATTAGTATTGAGATACTGAAAACCACGAAGGTGGTCGTAGTCCGACAGAGAGGTTATGTGGAACACTGAAAGTGCTGATTCAGTCGAATCTGACGATTCGTACCTGGACCTTCATTTATTCTGCAAGAAGGTGTTGTCGACAACTGAGAATTTCTGGGTAATTCCAGGACAACGTGAAGTGTACCACGTGACCCGAAGTCGAGATCGTTTTCAGCCAGCAACAGACGACATCAGCAGATAACTTTTGACGTTGAATGATGGCGGCAGATGCTGGAAGAATTTGAATTGATGGCAGCCATCATCAGGTGTATGCATTTGCTAGCTTGCTAAGCTGCTTGCTTTGCCACAATAAAGAACGATTAAATGTATAGTTAGCCAGCCATTTTACGTATAAGTGTGAAAGTAATTATATGGACTAACTGTTACTGCATATTATTGTGTGTTTATTACAATATAGTATCTTAAAACGTCAGTTTTGGCGTTTGTTGTCATAGCCATTCACGGCTTGAATTGTAGGTAAATTAGCTTCTCCAAAATTGTGCCCGAATGGAGCAGTTGCTTCACCTTGAATGCCAATAGCCATTTATGTAAGTTGTGCAGATCCGAGAAGATATTTTGAAGTAAGTTGGGGCTTTATATAGTTGTACTCCTACTGGATAAAAAGCGGGGGTATAAAAAATTTTCTGCTCCCTTCACAGATTATTTATGCCCCACTCTTAAATTTAGCATGCTGTTCTTCTTTGTCTTTATTGTTTAAATTGCACTAAATTTGGTCACATGTATCTCAAGTAAATTACCAGTGCTTACACACTGATTAATCTTCGGGTTTCATTCCAGTTTGGGCTTAACAGCCGTCTACAGCTTCACAGCCGTTTATCAACGGCTTCATGGCCATCCATGGCTTTATAGTCATTTCCTGTAACATAATGGTTTTATTTGGTTATGCTCATTGAGTCAAACTGATATGGCCTCCGAGCTGGGAAATTGTAACAGCCTGCACACTCTTCAGGTGAGGTGAGGTAATATAGGATTATCAGGAAAATAATTACAGGAAAATAATTATTATAATGACCCTTTAGCTGGAATTCAGACATCTTATAGTTTTGCAGGATAGGAGAGATGGAAGGGGAAGGAAATGTGAAGGGAAAGGAAGAGGGCAAGGAAAGGGAGGAAGGAAAGGGTCGGAAAGGAAGATGAAGGGGAGGGGGAGGGACTGGAAGATAAAGGGAGGGAAAGTCCTTTAGGATTTGCTCCACCCCAGAAAAAAATTCTACCTGTGTCACTGCTTCATGGCAGGGAGAAGGGGGAATGGAGAAAAGGGAAAGGGAAGAGAGGAGCAGGAAGGGAGGGAAGGTTGGCTCTTATCCGCCAATTGGCTAGGGCCGGCCGTGCTTGTTTGCAATAAATGACAGAGCAGAATTAAGTGTCTGGTGTAAATGTTCTCGTTTGACTTTGCATGTCATTTTGGTTTCGCTGTCACTCGGTCCATCTATGCATATGTTCATCCCATGCAGGCTATAAGTGGAAAACAAAAAGGTGTAGAAAAAATTAAACTGGCATGAAAGTTTTCCATGGGAGTAATAGTTCATGTGACAATTTTCAGCTCAAGTGGTCATCACCACTGCCACGGGCTTGGAGCACAGTCGTCTACCCAACCACTACCGGATTGGATCCTGAAATTTCATAAATCTGATGTATTTTCTAAACACATTCAGGGAGTGCAGAGAGGGGGTGACAGACTGACTGAGTCATTTGTGATCACTGCTAGATGCTATGATACAGAACAATGTAAAAATTTCATACTAAAATCGTCAGTAACGTCACTAATCTCAATCTGTACATGTCCAGTCGATTGTTAACTACAATAGACAGCAATTATTTGACATATTTCACGGTTGGTGGCGTGGCGTAGTTGGTATCACATTTCGGCTGAAACGAAGTTACTCTACGCCGGGCCCGGTTAGTACTGCGATGGGTGACTGCCTGCCGGCAGGTAAACCATCACAGTGTGAAGCCTGCCAGCTAGATCGACTCAGCCTTCTATCTTCTGTGGGATGGTAAAATGAGTAGTAACTCATTTACATGGCTTACGTAAGGTGGGGACCTTGGTGCAGCTGACTGGAGTTGCCTAGCTGGCTGCTGCGCCAGCCTGTGTCTGGAGGCTGCACTCGGTGGCTGTGCGGCAGGCGGCTCTGGTTAGTGACGAAAGCGCATTAGAGGCGTGTTTCGCGACGATGCACTATAGAAATTGACGACCTTTACCTTTATTATTTTTCACACAAAACATGTTAGTTTTGACTACACATGGTTTGTGTGCTGCATCATTGTCATCATGATTTTTGCTTCAGTTCGCAAAAGATAACAACAACCAATACTGGTAGCTGAATTTTGCAGTTTTCGGTCTTTTGACTTGACTAAATACTTAATTAATCCAACTCAGTCAATTAATTCTTTGGAGATTAATTGATTTAAAATTTTTTAATTGGTTGCAGCCCTAATTTATGAAATTTTCTGTAACATAAAATATGTTGTGAATATTATGCAGGTGAAACTTCGTTTGACGTGAGGACCAAAGCTGTTAGTAAAGATATCACTCGATGCTTACACGATGACAAGCCAAGACCTTATTTATGTGTAGTGTGTGACAAACGGTTCACAACAGAAGGAAATTTGAAATGGCACAAACAAACACATAATGTAGACAAGGTGTACTCATGTACTCGGTGTGAGAAAACTTTTTCTCACCAAAATGAACTGTGGAAACATATGAATATTCACAACAAGTGCATTGAATGTGGGAAGTGTTTCAGTAGCAATGAGAAGCTAACAGTTCACAGACGAGTTCATTCTGGAGATAAGCCATTTGAATGTGCTGTCTGTAGCAAACGATTTACGCAAATAGGTAATCTTGCTGTTCACAGCAGATTTCACAGTGGAGAGAAACCATTTGAATGTGCAGTTTGCAGGAAACGGTTTACTACAAAAGGTAACCTTACTGTTCATTGCAGAATTCACAGTGGAGAGAAACCGTACAAATGTCATGAGTGTGACAAGGCATTTAGTCACTCTGGAACACTATACAGTCATATAAGAGTCCACACAGGAGAAAAACCATACAAATGTTTAGAGTGTGACAAAAGTTTCAGCCAGTCGGTCAATTTGCAGACACACAAACGTTGTGTACACAGCAACAGTAGACTTTATGACTGTCCTTACTGTGGTAGACAGTTTAAAAATAGCCATGATGTGAAGGTTCATGTTTATACTCACACTGGTGCAAAGCCGTACTCATGTAGACACTGTTCAGACTGTTTTACACATTATGGCCAACTCAAGGTGCATCTGCTGAGGTCACACAATGAAGGTACTTGGTTCACATGTCACATTTGTCAGAAGAAATTCTATCACAGTGGACATCTCAAGACTCATTTACTTCGTCATGAAGGTGTGAAGCCGTATGTTTGTAGCGAATGTCCAATGAGTTTCTTTATTGCAAGCAACATGAAACGTCATCAGATGAAACACTCAGATTTTAAGCTGTTTTGCTGTGGTTCATGTGGTAAATATTTTAAACATAAAGACTATGTTGTAAGACACTTCAACAGATGTTCCATTAAACTGGAATACGTCAATGTCTTCATGAGGCAAGATTGAGACAGAATGGACAACTGCTTGTTGTACAGAGTTACTACTGTTGATTGTTGACTCTGACATATTAATACCATGTCTCAAATACATTCAACATTTTTTCATCATATATTTGTAAATTTTCATGCAACTTTGACAATTTTTGAAACACAGGTGGCCAGGACAATAGAATTAAGTGTGTTGCGCTGATTTTCCATCTTACCTAATTTTTGTCGACGCACTACATACCATGTTAAATGGAGATGCTTGAAGTTGTTACATTACACGGTGATTACAAGTGTCAGATTGCTCACTTCAGCGTCATCAATTCGACAGGGGCACCGCGTTATTTAGTAATTTTGTCATTATGTTATATGCTAAAAATAACAGAGGACAAAATAACTTACTGATGTGCTCAAAACATGTCTAATTGCTGAGTGGGGGCATTTTCAGCATTTGCTGAGTCTAAGCCATTGTGTCCAAGACACACATTGAGCGTAAAAAACATTGAGTGTGTCTTACATATTTCTATTACCTTTGCCATCTTTATGCCAAAAATAATCCAATTTGCTGGAGATTTGTTGAATGTTTTTTCGAGACAGAGTGTAACTGATTGTATGTACAGCAGACTGTTTCTGTGCTTTAGATGAGCATTATATTGGTCCAATGGCAGATACTAACTGTTGTGTTTGGCTGTGTGTTTTTTTGTTCATCTGTACTATCACTGCAGCATGCTGTCGACTTGATTTAGCATTTTTGCAGCCAATTGAGAATTCTGCATTGTAGCTTATAACGGTGATCTGATATTTTGAGCGTGCAGTTGCTGAGTGAATGATTATCAGCATTGCTCTGCTGACAGTTTATCATGTGGCAACAGTACAGCAAGTTAGCTGTCATTATGTCACTTTATGCGGTTGTCATAAATCATGAGTAACGTAGTTATAAGTAGCTTGAGTATGTGACTGAATTTTCTTCACAATTAGTTATTTGTATCAGGAACCCCGACCTGGTTCCAAAGTTGATTACCCCATTCCAAGTCTGTGTAATTGATACTCGTTTTCTGCACTGATGGCTGATAATGAAATCATTAGAATTATTTATTATTAATGTTTGTTTATTTGTTTCCTTTTTTTCTCAGTTGCATGTATGTGTATAGGTCATTCTATCATTGTGATGGATAAATGTATAACATTGAATATAACATAATATAGGCCTATATAAAATGCAACTTTGGCTTGTCTTTGCACCAGCTTATTATGTGATGACTTTGTCTTCCACTCGTCTATGCTCATTGACTATTTTTATTGAATGACGTTTGATTTTTAACATTCCATCGAATTGTTTATTTTTTACATGCTTGGTTTGTTGCTACTCAGTTTTACGAACATTTTGTTTGAATATCTTACCGTTAGTGGCTAGACTTGTGTCGGTTTGGAAGTTAGGTTTAGATGGGTCTTCCCATTTTCCCTGGTGTATCGTTGAATCTTTGCCTGGCCTACTGGAAAAGTCAATATTTTGTGCTCTGGAAAGTGGTCACTTGAGAAGTACGTATTGGATGATAGCCTGAATGTAGCGAGGATAAGTCGGGAGGGGGGAGTTGTAGTACGAAATGAACAAAGTGTGCCCCCCTTACACATGTCTTGGCCTCCCCACTCGTGAAAAGCTGGCGCCGCCACTGCTTGTTGCCGTAATAGGTACTACCTGGTATTACTAGAATGTTAATTTCAACATAGGGTGTGGTTTAGGCCTATGCTTTAATTTTTGTTCGTAGTTTGTTATTGCTGGTTTTTTCTTTGAAAAAATTACAAAAATACGTTGGAGTGCATGTAAAAAAAAAAGGAAAAAACCAATAACGCTTGCTCAGAACTACGATAAATTCAAGTAGTATTTTTAAAACCTCGCTTAATTTCTGAGAAGAACGAGAAGCCTAGCTGTTGCTAGTGAAGATGTGCTACAGCCTATACAGTTCTTGTTGCAGTACTGACCTTAGCGATCATTTAAGGTCAATGTTTTTAAAGTCATTTGAAAGCTAATATACGACTTTCTATTAGTGATTAATAGCAACATAGGCCTTATCTCGCGCCGTTCAGCCACAATCGCGTATACCAACCTTCAAGGTCATGCATCCAAAATAGATTTTCATTTCATCTGAAAGGTCACGGCACTTTCCACTAGTGATTAATAATAATCTTGGTCCTATCTCTCACCGTTTCCGAGATACGAAAAGTTTTTCGTTGACAAATGCACATCTTTTCTAGCCCCTCCCCTAATTCACCCCCAAATTTCCTAAATGTTTTTCTTGTACTGCATTTTCCATATGCTGTACGTAGAGATCCTCGACACAGCTAATTATTCGTGCACAAAGTTTTCCCTTATAAGCCGACACTTAGCCGCAATAGGCCTATATCTGTGACATGCAGACGACAGAGACACATCGTACGGCGTATCATATCAGCAGCAGTCAGCATAACAAGGCTACAGTCAGCATACTCTGTAGCGCATCAAAAAAAACAAGAAATTTGAGCTAATGCTTACGAGACGCGCGAAACCCTATAGCAGTTCCTCTTCGCAAGCTGTCAGTCTGTCTCCAGCCTTTTCGTCGCAGTTCATTCTTGGATTTTGTGCTGCAGCAGAAGATCGCAAAAATTAATAATAAACATCATGTATGTACCTATTTGCAGTCGTTTTCACGCTACACCAGATAATTGCGGTAAAATGACCACTCTTTAGGAGGGGTAGCCGTCTTTGACGCCCGCCTGCTCCGGGCTCCATGAACCTATGGGATCGGGACTTAAACTGCTGAAATCTACGTTTAATGCTGAAAATTTCATATGCAGGTAGTCTTGGTCTAAATCCGGCCATTTCGTCGCAATTCAGTATTGAAATGTGCACAGCATCCAAATATTGGGAAGGTTCAAGGTCATCGATGTTGATAAATTTAAAAAGCTTGTCACCAGTGCTTGTTATGATAAGCAGCATGTATGTACCTATCTGCAACCGTTTTAACATTATTCGAGCCAATAACGGCAAAATGACGTCTTTTTAGGGGGTACCCCTTTTTGACGCCCTCGTTCGAGGGGAACCCCTGCACCCAGTGGCACGGAATTTTGTCACGATAAACTAGAGACCTTGAAGCAGCCCACAGTGAAGATTTCGTGATCTTAGCTTGCACCGTTTTGATACAGATCACGAGTGTGACAGACGGACTGACGGACGCCCAGACGATGGCTAAGACGCGCGAAGCATTCTGCTTTCGCGAGTAATTAAGGTACAACGTTACGTTACGTACGTTCCATTTACGCTGCAAGTCAGCTTTTACTTTGCCCGTTGTTCTTTCTTTTGCCCCATCACTTCCGTTCTGTATGCAAATTGTTGATTTTACATTAAATAACTAGTTACTGAACGTTTTTGCATTGATTACATAATCATCCGGTTAACCGCTAAACGGTGCTTTTGTTGAGTTTTCGTATTCATGCTGGATATCACTTAATTTAATTAGCGCAGTGATAGCGAACAAAACAGCCAGTGGCGGTTCTGGCCCGCAATATCTGGAAGTGGGGGGCACGGTAGCGCGAGCCTATAACGGAGGTCTGGGGCAGAGACCCCAGCGGGGTCCAGGGACAGAGCCCCTGGTCAGAGGGCCAGGGGGCAAAGCCCCCCTTCCCGTTAAATTGATCAAAGCACTTTCGGCTCTCGGAACTTCAATGGAAGCCGCAAATTTGGCCATTTTTTTTTCTAAAATTCAGAAACGCAAATGCATCAGATATTTGTGTTATGATGGGTGGCTATGAAACTGGGGGCCTGGAGCAAAACTAGAGGGCACAGCCCTGGGCCTAAAACCGCCACTGAAAACAGCAGTACATCAGTTCGCTCTACTGGCTGATAGAAGAGGATTCCATCATAATGGCAATCAACTGAAACGGGTTACGATTAAGGTAAGTGTAAGGTCAGGGTTGATGCCATCATTTTCGTCTTTTGCCATTTTGACATTACTCCAATATGGTACCTGCAGTCTAACCATAGGTAGTGGCCCGCTATCCCCAAGGTCCGTTGTTCGTAAGGCCTGCCATCTCCGAAGATAGGGTTATGGCTGAGGGTAGTGGCAAGGGCCAATGTCACCAATGGGAGGGTTAGGGTTAGGGATAGTGGACCTTGGGGATAGCGAACCGCAACCTAACCATACATGTGAGGGACACTGACTTAGCAAATGTCAAGTTTATTTTCTGGCTTTCTTCAGTTATGTTCGCATTCACCGACCGATCGTCTTCGTCATTAATTTGTCATGTTCTAGTCATTTTGTCTGCTTTGGAATGTCAACATTACTACAATATGAGGGCCATGTCAAGAGTTTCCGGCCCCGACCTTGATTTATTGGACAAAAATATTTTCCGCAGTCTATACATTAGTAGGGACAGTAGAAAATCACGGAGCCATGATTTTTGTCAGATGCCATGATTTTGCCAAAATGTCACGTTTTTAGCCAAAATGCCATTTTTTCGCATTTTTTACAATAACTTTTTGTTCTTAATCAACATAAGTGGTGTAATTTTAACACCAAAATATTTACTTTTGATACCACTACCAGTGCTACTAGTGGTGGTGTGGCTCAGTTGGTAGTGTCGTTGATTGAATCAATGAAGTTAATCAACACCAGGCCCGGTTAATACTTGGATTGGTGACCATCCCGGTATGTAACCAGCCACCCAAGTCAACTCAGCCTGGCCATTCCACCGTGGGTAGGCGCAATAAGTACCAGCGAAAGCTGTGACGTAAACAGGCACGCCACGCAATGCACTAGCCCTGTACCGGTGGCAGTGTAAACTGGTGTCTGGCTGAGGTCTAAGGAAACGGAGATTAGCGCCGCCCAATGGGCCTTAAGGCTCGGGAAGGACTTTATGTTACGTTTACGTACTGCTACCAAAGTCTGTATGATACCGTGGCCCCATTTTTACGAATCCAGCTACAGACTAGGAAAATGTCATGCAACAGCGAGCCTGATTTTATGCTTTTTGCATTAGCGCTCCAAATCGTTTCTGTTTAGTACTCTGTGACGTCATTAATTACAATAACATCATATCTGCAGCAGACTCGTATGAGTCAGTAAAGAATGCATGTTTCACTGATGCATAGATTGTGGAAAATATTCTAGTCTTATATGTCGAGGCCGGAAAGTTTTGGGATGGCCCTCATATTTGATAAATACACTTTTGAGTGTGGCATTATGCAGTGTATTGTGTTACGAAAGTTGTTAAAGTGTTATGAATGTTGTGTTAAGTGAATGGGTACTTTGCTAACTGTGTTGAACTTGTTTGCTTGTTGCATCGAGTTTCATGCTTTGTGTGTCATTGTATGTGCTTGATAGAAAAAAGGATGTAAAACTTGTAACAACAACAAATTGACATAATGTCCAGTCATAACAGTCATTGTTTCATACCAGGTTGTAAGACTAGTTACGTAACTAAGTCTGCACAGCCGAAATGCAGCTTGAGCTTATTCAAGGTGCCAGATCACAAATGGTCTATATGGTCAAGTGCAATATCACGAGCGGACAGACAGTTAACAGCGAAGGATCGTGTCTGTGAGTTACACTTTCATTCTGAGCACGTTATTCGTGAGGACAAGTTTCGTGTTGGTAATGATGTGGTGGTTCTTCCCAGACAAAGACCAAGACTACATGAAGATGCTGTTCCTTGCATATTCCCAAATCTTTTTTCATACCTCACAAAAGAACGCAAATTGCCAAGACGAACGATTGTGTAGCATTGTCGCAGTGCAGCGTCAGTGTCCACTGATGATGAACTTTTGCATGTTGATGACAGCTGTAATGATACGTGCACATTGAATCTGATGACTGACTCCTATTTGCTAGAATCTCACAAGTCTTTATCAGCAAAATGTCCATCAGACTTATTTTCTAAAGCTGGTGACAATATTTCTATACACTTTGCTGTAGAGTACAACGTTACGTTTTTAGTTTTACTGGAAGTCGTTTTTTACTCTGTTTTTCGTCTCCTGACTTCAGTTAGTGACAGTTTAATTTGATTGCCTTTAATTTCGTTGTTTTTGCTGCATAATAAGCTTGCCAGAAAGAGCCCACTGTGTAGAAATATAAAGTAGATTGTGGTTGATACGAGCACTTTGTACTCACTGTTGTTTGTCAGTGAACGTCATGGATGATTGGAAACTAAAGACAACACCGGTGGTTAGACTACAAAGACCCACTGAAAAGTTTGTATAATGTATATTTTTTTCTTTTTTTTCGATGATGAACCAATACTCAGAGTTTACTAATGTCACGTTTCTGTTGTTAAAGAATTTTGTTACTACGTTTATTTTGATTTTGGCGACCGTCTAATATTATTCAGTTTGAATTCGTGAAAACATTAAGTAGGGTCGGTGCTATTTTTAATGGATATGATATCCACTGAAAATAGTTTTTGGAGAAAATAAGAGTCGGCTTATAAGACAACAAGCTAGTTTACATCCATGCTTTGTGTTATATTTTTCCAAACTAACGGTACAGTACAGTGACTTACAGGGTTGATGCGATTTAAATCAATTGATTTAAATCAGTGATTTAAATCAACAATAAAAATTACGATTTAAATCACTGAATATAAAAATACAAAGTATGTGTAAATGTGATGTTTTTCACTTTTCGTGCGCTACGTTCCTAACGTAGCAAAGAGGAGTATATAAGATCAGTGTAATATTGAGGACCGACCGATCGACCGACTGACCTACGACCGACCTCTGTTCCTGGAAGAGCCTTTCTGGAAGAAATTCAAACGGCCATATCTCCATAACAGTGCTAGATAGATGCACGGTCACTATGGACCACCGATAGGAAGTCGACCCCCGGGAATCGAATGGTCACGTGACCCCAAAAGGTCAAACTCGTGACCCCATTATCTTTGAGGCACCATATCTCCATAACTATTCCAGACAGATGCATGGTCACTATGGACCTCCAATAGGAAGTCAACTAAGGAACTAAAAAAGGAACTAAAAAGCAGTTAAAAGAATGCAGGAGAAAATAATGCGTGCGAGGAGTACATTAGATTGGTCACAATGTAAAATATTTCTTGTTTCAGTTTGCAATCTATTATTGGTATTTAATGCACTGTAGTGCTTGCTAACTCAATCTATTTTGTTGATTACATATTTGGTTATATCTGAGCTGGTATGTTAGCTTAACCTGCTACACTTTACTAAAGTTAACATCGCCAATTGCTCGGCATTGACTCTTGTTAATTGCTTATGTTGTTTTGGTAGTTACTTTCAGCAATCAGCATGCTTAAAGGTATTAGAAATGTTATGGCCTTCATCATTGTCTACTATATTCTTTAAAAAGTCTGACAAATTGCAGCCCCATAAATATTTACAAACATTAGCCATCGCCAGGTTAAAATTGTCAATAGTTCTTTGCCAGACTGCTGTAAAAAATAACACATAATGTTTTAAAAAAAGAAACTCTAATCATGGCCAGTTCCTGTCATCCACAAACTATCAGGTAAAGGTACGGTAACACACTGGCTATCACAGGTAGCATAGAATGGTATAAAAATCCAATAAAAATAAAAAAAAATTGATTTAAGTAAAAAAATCTATGCTTTCGATTTTTATTTTAAAAACCATGATTTTTGTCAACCCAGGTGACTTATGTCTGGTCACTTTTGTGGAAAAACCTGCTCATCAGTCAAATGGTGTAAAATAGTAGAAATTGTCATTCTGTTATCTAGCAAAAAATGTAAGAGGCACATTAATAAATGTTCATCTGCTGACACAAGCTTTCAATTATTGTCGTCACCCATGCGTATGTAGTGTACTATGAACTGCAGAAACACTGCACATGGTAGCAATATTAAAATGAAACAAAAACAGCATTTGTTAACAGCCAGTAAGTAATCTGGATCTCAGAAGCACTCTGATTGATGATGATGATGATGATGAAGGACAAATTAACTTTAGCGTGGCGTGGCGTTAAGTCCTAAGACTACAAGGACACGTAACAATAAGTCTAAACAGTGAAGTCACGTAATAGTAGTCAGTGCAATGAGACATTGTTAGTCATGTCTGTAAGACCAGGCAAAAAGTTCGGTTTTCAGTCTGCTGCGGAAAACTCCTGACAAAAGCATGACAGGTCCAATAGAGCAAATGTAACAACTGGGTTAACTGTGTTCAAGCTTGCATGCCATATTGAACTTATCTGAACACAGTGTCAGCTGGCCATGCACATAGCTAATGAGAAGCTTAATTATTGATAGGCTAGTAGTTAGAGAACCATATTGATGTATGTTTTGTAGGTTGATGAGTCAGCTTGCTGGTGTAAACATTAAGTCAACTGCTGGTATGTTTTGCATGCTATAAAGGTAGCTTGTACTTAGGAAAGATCTCTATGATGCAAGTGCAAAATTTTTGCTTGAGAACGAACATCAAGTGTAGTAATAGGAAAAATTTATTCTGTCAGCAGAGCTTTAAAATAAACAACTAGCTGTGCATGTTGAAAAGAGGTGTGCAGAATCTGACGAAAATGTTCTTAGTTTTTTTTGTTTTTTTTTTCAAAAACCGAACTGAATTCAATCAAACTCAGATTTTCAAAACCCAAACATTTGTTTCTATGATTCATTTTCCACAGAACCAAATTGTCAACTTTTTGATGCTTTTCAGTTTTTTATATGACTCAAAGTACTTTAGTTGTGTTGTTTGTACTTGCAGGCAGATGTCAACCTTAACTGGCCATCATAACTATGCACTAAAGCTCTTCAAATGACCACTTGCAGTGATAAAAATCAGAAATCAGTGCTCGTATTAGGTGATACTAGAGCCTTAGCACAATGAAAATAACCAGACCTCTCAGCATCATATGATGCCCATGGCGACGAGCGTAACAAACTGCTGAAAGAAAAAGATATAGGAAGTATCAGTATTGTACACTGTGAGGCATAAAAAACACACCAAAATTTATCGATCGTAACTTGAATATAAATTATCAGATTTTAATCATTTTTGGTAAGAATATTTCTGACACACCTGGTCATCAAATGACCATTTATGTTCTCACCTCACTGAACGTCTGTTTCTGCACTACCTGGGGAAAAAGCAAAATGTTACATTTTTCAAGCAGTATCATTATTTGATTCAAATAGCACACATATAGCACATTTTGCCCACTTTTTAGCAATTTGGTTGACAGTACATCCAGTTGTCTAGTTGTGCAGCTACAGACAGTAAATATTTGAAATATTGACCATTTGTGTGAACACAGGCATGCAGATGCATTCTCCATTCGTTGATAGCAGTGTTGATAACGTTCTGCTCCAGACTTTAACCAGTCGCTTTTTGAGTTCACTGATATTCTTAAGCAGCATCCCATATACTTGCTGCTGCATAACATTGCAAACGTTGTCGAATGGTCTGTGAACAGGGCTCTTAGGGGCTATATATCTGGAATAATGAACTTTGCTCTTGTTTTTGTTCTTTATTTTAACTCATGTGGCATTTGTACTGTTTTTTTCAAGTAATGCAGAAACAGCCATTGGGTGAGCTGGGAATTTAAAGGGCCATTTATTGGCCATATGTGTTAGGAATGTTCACACCAAAATCTATTGAAATCTCATTATTCTTTTTGAAGTTATTTTCAATAATGTCATGGATAGTTTTTGGCATTTTTGTTCATTTCAACACCAATTTCATTTGTTTTGATTTCCCCAGGTAGTGCAGAAACATATGTTGGGTGAGGTGGAAACTTGAATAATTATTTGATGACCAGTTGTATCAAGAATAGTAGTACCAAAAATTATTAAAATCCGGTAATACACCTTCAAGTTATAGTCCATAAATTTTGGTGTGTTTTTTGTGCCTCACAGTGTATTTGTGGTTGCCTATAAATTCTCGTAAACCAATTACGTTTGCTGTCTTTAATTTACAATACCCGTAGTCTGCATCTGGTTCCCATATTTTCCATTTGCTGTGAATGATGCGACTCTGTTTCCTTTGCTGTTTGTTTTACAGGTGAAAGTTCACTTCAGATGAAGATTGAATCTGTAGAATCTATAAGTTAGTATATGAAAGGCGTCATAGAATTATGACATTATGTGCGTGTGTAACTTTGTTCATTGTTGGCACTTTTTTATTATAATTAGCATAATTAAATTGGTTTTGTTGAAACATATTAATTTTTGTTATTTTATTCCAGTAAATAATGAACAAAGCATCTTTGAGCCACCAGAAGACATGCCAGAATCATACAGTACCACAGTAAGTAACTAAGAAGCCATGTAGAATGAAATAAGTTTTGGATTTCAGTTTGTCAACTGCTGTACATTGTACAGGCGAAAGTTCATTTGAGGTGAAGATTGAAGCTGATAGTAATGATATCACCAAGCATCCACATGATGACAAACCAGCTATAGAATCTAGAGGTTAGTGTATCACAGGGATCATGGAATTATGTGATTATGTACATGTATAACTTTCTGTTTTGTTGCCGTCATTAGTAACCACGTCTCCATCTGCAGCAGTCTGGCTGCAGTTTTTAATGGAAAGTTTCTAGTTTCTAGTGGCCATATTTTGGAAACGGTGAGAGATAGGGCCAAGGTTAATAGGAAGTGGCATATTTCGCAAACTTTGGCAAAAGTTATGATGATAATAATGATGATGCAGTACACAAACTGTAGTCAAAACTGAAAGTGCAGATGGTTAAACTAGCACTATACAAATACAGATCTTATCACGTCCTGTGTGAAATAAGTGCCCATCGTTGTTGTCTGCTTTACTTTAAAATTGACCCAAAATTTGCAGATTAGCAAGATCGGTGATGTTTCCGGTCTAAAATTTTACTCAAATTTCAATTGATTGAAAAAATTTCAATTGATTAATTTTTACACGATTAATAAATTAATCAGTTGTTATTTTCTGCAGCCCTGTTTTAATTTCTTGCCTGTGTTTCCTGTTTGCAGCAAATGGCAAAACTGTGTATTTCTTGCTGTACGTTATACAGGCGAAAGTTTATTTCAGTTGAAGATCGAAGCTGTGGAATCTATAGGTTAGTGTATGACCGGCATCGTAGAATTATGAGACTGTGTGCATGTGTAACTTCGTTGGCTTTATTTTATGTAATTAGCAAACTGTGCATTAATCTGCAAGTTACATATATATATTGTCTTTGCTCCAATGACATTTGGCTGTATGTGTGTTGTACACAGTAGTTCATAAAAATGGCACCCTTTTTTTTCTTTTGGGCTATGGGGTGAAGGCCTAGTGTGGCTGATTGGGGCGGTGGTATGTCTGCTTGCTGCAAACCGCGGGTCCAATTGTTCGTTCGCACGGGCAATGGATGGCCGCATAGTGCGCTGCGGTATCATTA
>Ga0056128_1005593_pt1 | contig 15818 bp, 8 predicted proteins | sample WorMetLIZISLAND2_FD_71113 | JGI IMG/M metagenome (GOLD analysis project Ga0056128, IMG submission 71113) | Marine gutless worms symbiont microbial communities from Max Planck institute for Marine Microbiology, Germany - Olavius geniculatus... ...
GTGCCACTATGTGGGGGTGATAATGCGAGTACAAGTTTTGAGGGGGCATCACCCCCTTAAAGTTTAGAAGGCCAAAAATGTCCAAAATTTGGTGGGATTTAGGACAACTTTTGAGTTTGACCGTGAATATCTCTGGAATGCATAGAGATATCGACAAGCGGTCAACGGTGTTATCAAGGGCAATTCATCCTGCGTTGAACACAAAAAAATGTGAACTTTAATACACTAACAAAAAAGTTATAGGTGTGCATGTTGACCCGCCCTATGTCAACATTGCGTGTTCTGTGTATGCTAATGTATTTCAGTTCGGGCCATGTGACTCTGCCACCGGGGGGGGGGATTTTACAACCCTCAATCGGAGTTAGGGCACCGGGTGGACTTAACATTGGGCTTTGCCCCAAATTTCTAGGTCAGCCCTAGGGTGTTCTGCATGTGCTAATGCATCTGATTTCGGGCCATGTGACTTTGCTACAGGGGGAATTCCCTCCCTCCAAATTTTCCCCCATTCGGACTTAGGGCGCCGGGCGGACTCACGTTGGGCATTGCCCCAAATTTCTAGTTTGTTTAAATTGTGCTAACGATAACATCGGGATCATGTAAGATAAATGAGATCTACTACAGTAGATGCACATGTGAAAGTCAGACTAGAAAGTAGGAATGTCATGTAACCATCAATAATGCCTTACAATAAGAAAAATGTCAAGGACAATACAACAAAACAACTTATTTAAGCTTACTATATAATACACATTCATCTACATGTAACAAAAAAATTATGCCCTACTACTGAGAAAGACGACAACAAAAAATAAACACACAAGAATATAAAAACAGCAGAAAATATGCAAACAGGCACACTGCCAGGCAGTGACAAATACTGTGAAAATGTTACAAATGTAAGCAGCAATCAATTATTTAGAGATGAAAGATGCATTCTAACACACTACTGCAAAGTGCACATTGTGGAAACTTAATTATGAGAGACTACTACAATGTGTCTTGGTATATGACTGGAATGAGATAGCGTATCCATAACAACAACAATGGGAACAACATACACATATTCCAGATCGAGAACAGAATGGCAAAATGTCATACCTACAGTTGTCACTGGTATAATGTCCAAACTACAAAGTTCTTCAAAATGCTACTTAAATGCTTATTTCACCACAAACTTGAAACTACCAAAGTTCTTGTACTAATATATTGAAGGTTGATCAGTAAGTACTGAGAATCACTGTATTATAACTTACATTTTTTTCACAATCTATACATCAGTAATAAGTACATTTTCTACAAACGCCTATGAGTCTGTTGCAGATGTGACGTCATTGTAATTTATGACGTCATCAGCCATCAAATATAAATGATTTGCAGGAAAAAAACAGCACCGAATCATATATTGTCATGCATAGCACGAAGATAAAATTTCAGATATCAAAACCGATGATAGTTATTGGAGGTTTAGCCATTACTGCGTGCAGGGTGATCTTATTGTATGAAGCCAGAGTCGCCAACATTTTGTTGGGCAATCCTAAACTTGTGATCTGGACTGCAGTACTGGATTTATGGCACGGTGCATGGGGCTTCTTGCTCATGGCCCCCCGCACACTGAGGGCCTTTTGCGTAACACATTAAGAATGTTGCTAATTTTTTTGTTACCACAAGAGGTATCATAAACTGTTAACTTTTGGATAAAATTTCACTGGTAATGTTAAATCTTGACGTGACGTCATTATTAGCACAAACGCTTATATTTACGGCCAGCGCAGATTTGGTCTATCATATATTCACAGTTGCAAATGAGAAATTCATAAACGTATTTGTTACGGCTTTCAGAGAATCAGATGCCTCGGAGCACCACATTACTAAACTCGGCTGCAGACTGGAGAACTGTCGTGCAACAGCGAACCTAATTCTACATTAACACTCTGAATCATTTTTGTTTTAACTCGCTGTGACGTCATAAATTACGATGACGTCACATCTGCAACAAATTCATATGCGTTCATAGAAAATGTATTTTTAACTGATATATGAATTGTGATAAAAATTTCAGTCTAATACAGTGATTCTCATTACTTATTGACCAGCCCACATATTTCACTACAAAATGAAACACAGCAAGTAATCTGTATGCCATTTGTTAACAGATTTTACGAGAACATTAAAAACACTGGAGAAAAAGTCCAAAAAAAGTTCATCGTGTAGACAGTTGTTTCCACTTTCCTTGAAGTGTCATCAAAAATTGATAGGACGGTGTGCCATTCTACTCTTGATATAAAAGATGACAAAAATACCAGCTAAAATGACAAACGAATAAAGCTGACTTTGATCAAGAAGAAGATGCAAGCTACATCCAAGCTGACGGAGATTTGGCGATAGACCTGAGAAAAGACGATGTTCTTCAACGGCCTTTACGAGTACATCGTAGTTGCAATGAACTGACATACCACAGAACAAAGACAAAACATGATTAGTTATAAGAATTCATGATTATCAACATATACTAGAATACTTAATACTAGGATACCTCAAGTTTGAACTTAACACAGACTTGCAGAAATAAATGATTAATTAAAATAACTATAAAATTAACCAATGGAAATTGTTAATGCATTAAAATTTGATTAAAATTTTGGACTAAAAACACCACTAATTCCACTAACCACTGCATTTCCAGTCGATGGTAACTACAATCATGACTGAGTAAGTGGCCATAAATGAGCAACCACACAGCAAAATATGGCAGTAATTATTAACTAGTGCCGCGATAATTTGTTGGTGTTCTGTTGGTTCATGATAAATTGGGTCACTGTTGGGTTTTATTAGTTGCATGACCTTTCAGCTACGACGTACATGCCACAGCAGTGACATCATGGAATGTTTATTCAAAGCAGACGATAAGCGATATTTGTCAATGGGTAAGATTTGTAAAGAACTGACACCGGATCAAAAGAATGTTGTGTTAAAGTTTATCAATAAGGATTTTTTGCAGCCAAAGTCGGCAAATATGTAGGCGTAAGTCGACGGTGCACATCGCGTTTTACGAAGCAATGCAGAGACTGAAAACAAGACTAGAACTGGACATCCGCTGAACACTTCATTGTGTGACGATAGACATAATTCGTGTCGTAAAGTCGAACAGATGACAAACTTTGCGTGATCTGACGAATACGGTGAACAAGGATTTATCTCTGTTTATCTCATCACGCACAATTTGCCATCGATTGTACTGTTCTGCTTATAGGAAGAGGAAAATTGCCAAAGTGCTAACCATATCCAAAGTGAATCGCTTCAGACGTTTAGGCTGGTGTAAATCTAAGCGGACTTGTGCCAACATGAAATAAATGGCAGTCTGTTATATTTTCTGATGAAACCCAAGTAATTCTGGCAGAAACCTGGCGCAAAATTTGGTGGCCTGATTGTCTTGGCAAGGTTAAGGGACGCTCAAGGCTGGCCGTGATGTTTTGGGGCTGCATAACACACAGTGGCATAGGAACACTGGTACCAGTTGATGGTATACGGATATTCTGGAAGCAAATTTGTGGCCAGTTGCGGCAAAACACTTTCAAACAAGGTCGTGGATATTCCAGGATGACAATGCACCATCCCAGTGTTCAAACTTTACTCGAGCTTGGAGAGTACAGAATGGAATTTCAGGAATGACATGGCCAGCACAGTCTCTGGACTTGAACATTATCGAAAATGTCCGGCAAACACACAAGCCGAAATTGCAGCCTGAGACTGAGGCGATAGAAACACGCACTGATTTGATTCGTGCCATCTCAAGAATTTGGTTGACTTTGTCCGTTACTTACATTCGAAGTTTGTATGCTCCAATTCCATGAAGACTACACTCAGTTATATTGGCAAAGGGTCATCCTCTGACTCCATACAGTATGTACTTTGCGTAAAAATGTGATTTATATTGTTAAACTTAGTGTTCATTTTGTTGCTGTCGCCACATATTCACTTATGGCCACTTACTGTACAGTACACAACGTGGCAAGTGCTTATTTCACACAGGACATGTCATCAAGTTTTGTACTTAATATAATGTTAGTTTAACACTCTGCACTTTGTCTGTTTTGTATGCTGCATCATCATCATCAGTTTTGCTTCAGTTTGAGAAAGATAACAGCAACCAGTAGTTGAAATATGCAGTTTCAGTTTTCTGATTGATCACAACAATTAACTGAAACTGATCGATTAATTTCAATTAATTTTTGGAGACTGGTCATTTAAAAAAATTTGATCAGTTCCAGCCCTATATTAAAGCAAAATCAATAAACCGAAGAACAAACCTCGTCAATGGAGAACTGTGCATTGACCGATCCACGACTCTGTGTCTTGTACACATCTGAACGAAACAATAATCAGTCTTCAATACCGAAACATCCAAGAACAGGCCGGAAACTGCACTACATGTGATAAAAAGTGACACTTAATTTATGTAATAACTTTTGCCACTGTGGGTCAACTTTACTTGGGCAATATGGCAGAGATCATTCTATCCACAATGTCTGTCAGTAAATGATTTACTGTCTACACCAGTAAAGATTAGAAAAATTGTTAAAACTGGTCCAGATTTGCAAAGTTATAAAAATGGTTAGAATTCAATGCACAGTGTCAAGCCTGTATGACTAAGCCTGCTTTTGTCAGCAACACCTGATTATCCACCTATGTCCCGAGACACACCATTGGCAAAAGTGTTGTATAGCTGGACATCAAAGATATTTTGCAAACATCACAGCACGAATGTATCTACAGACATGAAAGAATAATGATGCACCTGGTTCCATTTACTGGTACAGAGTTACAGTAAAAGTGGCTTGTTTCACTTATCCAATATCCTAGTACCATACCCGAGCTTACAGCTACCATGAAAAATTATTTTACGACAAGTGGTTAGTATTACTAAATCACTTTGTGCTAGCCACCAAACACCAGCCTCTGGGGCTGTCTTGAAAATGCATCATACACAGCTGGCAAAACTGGATGCAGAAGTTGTTCATATGTGGCAACAAGCCTGCATCGTGCTGCACAGTTAATGCCAGAATAGAACAGTCTTCAATGTATCTGCCGGTGTGCATCATTAACTATCACCAGCGGTGAAAGGAGGGTGTTACTCACTGAACATGGTGTGGAGTCTTGCGATGCAGTGGATGTAATCATCAAAGTAGATCTTGCCATCCTTGTGGCAGTAGTGATGGACAAGTGACGTGAATGTTGCGTTGCTAATCTTCATTCCTGCACTCAACAGCATTGCAGCTAACTGCTAACACGCTTCTGTATGACACAGTATGTATAATACAACGACGATTTCTTAACAATAATACGATACGTATGCTTAAAAAACTTACAAGTATCTTAGTCTCAGCCATCTGGCCAAAAAAGGAAATGGATCAAAAACATACCAAATGTAAGGTCAGAAGTCAGACAAGAAAGGTGGGTGCGACTATGGTGAAAATGATTAGCAGAATGAAAGAGTGAAGGAGTAATGGATAATCAAACACGAGTTGGTAAAAAAATGAGACAACATGACAAGAAAGAAAGAGGTGAGGAAGATCAGTTACTGATCTGGAACACGATAAAAACCTGGAACTGGTTACTGGTTAAGATAAATTGTGGAGAAATTGTAAACATGAAACTGAGAAACTGTTTAGTTAGAAATCAAGGCACAGCAACAATCTTTGTATCCACCGTGTAGTGTGTGGCTATGCAAATCATTCCAAATTTCAAAAATTTAAACAGTCTGTTTTCGACCCACAATGCACCACTGGCAAAAGTTTGGTGAAAATCCACCAATGCATGCTACAGATATCATTAAAGCATCATCAGAAAAGTCTGGTACTTGCTATAGCACTGCATACGTGAGCCAGACTTGTGACCAGAAGCGCTTTACAATCTCGAAAGTGGCAGCTGATCGGCGTGAGCTAATGAAACCGTAGCACATTATACGGCCGTCCGTTGCACATGCTAGCAATCAACCGGAACTGCGATTTGAAGCATGCAGACATAGCACTGCCCCAAACAGCCACACTAAGTCTTCATCCTGTAGCCTGTAAGTTATTACTCATTTCCCACCCCACCGAGGGTAGGAAGCTGAGTTGACCTGGGTGGCTGGTTACATAACAACATGGTTTGTCTGCCTGCAGGCAGTCACTCATCCACGTACTAACCAGGCCTAATGTACAGCAACCGCAGTGCTCCAACACAACACTGTACAAATTTACACCACTACACCACAGATGCACGAACAGATGACATTATGCTTCCAATTGTGCCTAATGGCAAAGGGTGGACTAATTCGAACAAAATTTACAAAATAAGGACATATTTGGGAAGTTTTCGGTTCTCAACCATTACCAATTCAGTCATTTATTGGTTTAGTTATACCAGTACAATGACAATAATCATTCATTCCTTTCATTTTTCAGAGCACATGTAATCACAATGAGAATGCATTACAGTGGATATTACACAAACTATTCTGAAGGACAGAAAGTCTGATGCCTCTTACAACTATGCATATGCCAAAAGAAACAAGAAAAGCCCAGCTAACGCAAAGGAAAACGTGCGACAGTGATGCATATGTGAAGGTCCGTTGCAAACAAAATCTAAGCTCACAATGATGTTTCATTTAGACGCGAGGGTGGATGATGCCTAGTGCCATATCCAGTGCATGAATTTCAGTATTGCGCATCACGTCCAATGCATGAATTCCACCCGTGTGACAGACAGATGGACAGACAAACGGACAGAACTGTGATGGCTAAGACGCGCTATAGATGCATGTAAAATTCAGGGACTGCTCAAATACGAACTGCAAGTTCGGCAATTTGCTAGGATAATACAAGCAAGCACTTAGCACACAATACTGCAGAGATAAAAAAGCAAAATAATCACCGATGTCATGCAAAGTCTCACGCAGTTCAAAGCAGTTGAACGTGCTGCTTTTGTCCTTGTCATGAGTCCTGAATGCATTCTAAACATAAACACACACATGCGTGCACATGCAGTACAACTGAAATGACGCTCCAAAGATGTGTAACTAAGTACGACAGCAACTTACAATCTGTGACGTCATCATCCTCCTCATCATTGTATATTCGTTTAATAAAAAGTGGACAAGCTTAACCATAATGCAAAGACGGAAATACATTTTACTCTGATTTACGTCACTTACAACACAATTTTCATCATTGCAATCGCAATCAGACCGCAATGAAGAAAGACTGTTAAGCTTATGACATATCCACGAAAACATTGTATGACACAAATGCAGCAATCAACAAACACTGATGCAAATTTAGTGAAAAAACAGTGAAAAGTTCAAGCAAATGTTTTTGTGAACCAATCTGTACAAGCTCTCGGCCAAATTTGAACTTAATAAATTATGTAATTGTACTAATGCAACACATCCAAAATCACATATGATCACAAGTGTCATATTACAACAAGAGTGTAAGAAGAAAATACCTTCCATATGCGAATTTCAGTCCAGAGTTTCTTGAATTCTTCATATCCAAGCTTTCCAGATCGATCAACCTATCGAACACACAGTGAGTTCTAAATTATCAAAGAGAAAAACTGTCACAGGTAGCAGAATACAGTAATTTTGTGATCAGTCAGCTGCTGCTTAGAATCATTGGTGGTACTGCAGTAGTATGATAGCTTTTAGGCATGGTATGAAATATTCACACTTACTTGTAAACAAGGCATAGTCCTTCCTGAGCTATAAGACAGCACTGATCACCACATCCTGACCTCAGCCAGACCAGTGTGACATAAGTTTCATGATAAAAGTTTTTGTATAGTTACATGGGCCCCTGATGGACAAGGGGCTGGAAGCGATCCCCATGCCATAGTCCCCTAATTTCAGCAATGCATCTTAGTCCAAAGTCTACAGTTACCCATCTGGCTGTTCATGATCATGACTTAGTACACTAAGACCACTATGCATAAAATAATGACCTGACCCCCAATGACTATTATCTATTTTGAAATCTGAAATTCGATCATTGTGGTGTCTGCTATCCACGATGATGAATGACTCAAGCCAATTTCGTTGATGCTAAAAATCGTCTCTATTTAATGCTCTATGACATCATAAATTACAATGACGTCATATCTGCAGCAGACTCACGAGTCAGTAAAAAATGTACGTTTCACTGATGTACAGATTGTGGAAAACATTGTTGTCTAATATGTCAAGGCCAGAAACTTTTGGGATTGCCCTCGTACATTGATTGGACATACCGTGTTAACCACTAGATCTAGACTAGACCAACACATTATTCACTTACTCATGTCATACTATAGCAACAAGACAAGTTTGATACACTTACATCTTTCATTGCAACTAAACTCCTGCAAGTGTCCGTACTGAACCCATCAAACTTGAAGTCTGTCAACATATTCACAAATAATATATTTACACATCAACTAAAACTAACAATTATTACACCAGATGCCAAAAAAACATATTTTAACATCAAATACTATCTGATGTGACACCTGAGAGGTAATATGTTTTCTGGGGAATTGACAAAATTATGGTCAGATACCCATTACGACGCCATCAGTTACATACAGATTTCAACACAGTCTACAGTGCACTAATGCAAGTATAAGGTACTTCTTTCATGACCGTGACCAATTCTGTCTGGACGCATGTGCGATATATAAACAAAAGATGCTATCAGTCATCACGCTTGACTGGACTGAGATTACGGGCATTTATAACATTCCAGACACTATAGTGAGAGACACTATATAGAAAGACTATAGTGGACTACAACTCAACATAAGAGTTAGTGGAAAAATAGATCAAGATCAAAAGATCAAATGAAAATTTCGAAAATAGACTCCTTCACACACAATTACAAAAAGTAAGACAGAAGAAAACCGACAACAACCAGTAGTCCTCAAAATTTGGTGTTAAACTACAGTAACGAGTGTGTAGGGTTTAACGTCCCACTCCACACAGTATAGGTGACCTAGGTCATTTCATGGACAGCCTTTACAGGCAAAGCACATATATAAACATAACAATGAAACAGTAAGTTTAACCTTTACAACAATAGAACAGAAAATTTAACCTTTAGAGAAAAAACCTAACATAATACATAAAACACAGAAATGACCATAACTGAAAATTGCAAGAACTAAACATTAGAATTGTGCATTATGTAACAGTAATTGTAGTTCTAACAAGCTTCCCTGTTATCCTCCAGACAGACATCAATCTCATAATGATGTCTATTGGAGGGCAGGGGACTACAATAATTGGTGCTTTAATACTGAAAGGTTGTGAATGCACCAACCCATAAAAACTGCTTGAAATAATAACTGTCCAAAATAAATAAAAATATGTTGCTGGAAATGCCAACAACTACAGTGTATGAATATATTATTATTTAAAAAAACACACTGCTGTACATAATTATTTTACTCCACAAAAATACTCCAAAATTAAACATGAAACACAGTGTGTAGAAATTGCTGGTTAATGATAAAAAGAGATTAATAAAAGAGTCAATAAAAATATGCACCTGTTTATGCTCCAGCTTAAAAAAAATCATACATTTTCTTCACTGAAAATTATACATGTCATTTGACAAACTTGCTATTTTAGACTAGCAGCAAAAATCTGCAGGCGATGAAGTTCCACCTCTTAGAATGCCACTTTTCTAACTTACTGATGTTGCTACATCCTGCATTTTAATAAAAGAAAACAAAGGTCCATTTACGCTGAAGTCTCGCTAACCCTATTTGAAGCACAGGACATAAGTAAGTACAAAAAAGTGCTAAATTTGAATTATTACTCAATAACAGGTTAAATAACACATGAAACTAGAAAGGGGTCCAACTATACTTCAGTGAACAAATAGATACGTGGAACTGCTGGCCAGCTGTTAAGTTACATAACGTGCAACCAAAGCTTTATCAAAGTCCGAGTGCAGTTGGAAACTGGAAATGTGACACAACAACAGACAGAGTGAGTGCTGATAACCAGCGTGCAATTATCATCAGTGAGGGTTATACAAGATAGATAGCAAAGCACCATAACCACCACCATCACTGCAGTACTGCACTACCTTTACCTGTGTCTGAATGGTACATTAGCAGGAAATGACAGATCAACGATAAACCAACCAACCATCGACTGTTACTTCATACAATTAAAGCAACTAAGTAAGTAACTAAATAAGTAAATAAGTAACTAAATAAGTGACTAAGTAAATAAGTGAGATAAATGATCAGAGTATTCTGAAATCTGGAGTAACAAGCATCACTGCATGGGCACTGTACAGACTAAGGGATAGTATATGTGATAAAAACAGATGATTTCTCACACAAGACTGGATACAACAGACTCAACATAAACTATACACAGTGCCTCAATAAAAAACGTGCCACTTTTATTTTTTGAATAACTTCGTTAAACATTAGCCGATTTTGATAATTTTCAACAAGCAAAATCAGCAAAAAACTTGACGTAAATGACTGCAGTCTAGCGCACCTCACGTTATAACTGTTTCTACACTACCTTGTGAAATGCAAGTCATAGTTTGGCCATTTACAACAATGAATTAATACTGGGGAGCACGTGTCGGTTCAGAAAATCACTTACACCATAAAATCAATGAAAATCTGTTACATATTAAACATAATTCATATTCATTGTAAGACCATACACTGATGAACTGAAATGGTGCATCAGCAGTGAGAGAACCACTCTGGTTCGCATGTTACTGAACATGCTGTTGGCAAGTCATGTCAACATCCACCACTTGCGTTCATGCTGAAGGATGATATTTTGAGCAGATGCAGAAAGTTCTTTATAAAAATGGTGTGGTGTAACACATAAGACTTTCTGAGAGATAATAACTGTTATTCATGTTTGTTGCTACTCAATTAATTATTTCCGAGTTGATGCATGCGCTACCTAGCATAAATTCATTGTTGTAAGCGACCAAACTGGGACTTCTAAATTTTACAAAGTAGTGTAGCAACAGTATTAAGGTAAGGTGGGCTAGATTATAGCCATTTACGTCAAGTTTTATCTTGATGTTGTGTGCCAAAAATTATCAAAACTGGCCAATGTTTCACAGAGTTGTTAAAAAAATAAAAATCGCACATTTTTTATTGAGACAAGGTGTATATCACAGATAAATGTTGGCATAATTACATTACACAAGAAAAAGGTTCCCATTACAGTATATATTCTCTAAAACTTAATAAACACACACACATATACAGACCAACTTGATTTTTTGTGCAACTAACCCTTTACGCACGGTCACTCCAGCTGAAGGCTTCCCCAAAATAAAGGTTTTGCATTTATTTGTGGTGGTACTTTTCACATGCCGGCACCCTTCCTATCAGTACCACACAATGATGGAAGATGACAGTGTTAATGTGCTACAACGCTGTCATGACAGGCCACTAACACTGATGGTTATGTCACCTGCCTTCAAGAAAACATTCCTCCTTTGACAATGTCTTGATCAATTGTTCTCTGAGATTAACCACAGCACCACTTATATATATCATCATCACAAACAGTCATTCATGCCGCCAGCCACTGCAAAACTAGATGTGCCGCTGACAGCAAGTCACTTGCATTTCAGCTGTTCACAGTAATGCACCAATCTCCACACATCAGCCTCTAACATTGTGGTAAGTATTGCGATGTAAGTACTTCCGATGAATAATAATAAAAAAAAATTAGCTCATATACCTTTGGCGAACACTGCATCGAGAATATTTTGCAGCTCGTAAGCATCGATTTCCATGTCTGTGCCAGCGATCTTCTTGAATGCTTCACGTAGTTGCTTGTCGGCTGCACTGTCTTCCGCCGATGGCTGCACTGCCGGCTGCAGACACATATGCAAGCCATACGACACTCAGGACACACACAAAGATTAACATGCAGACAGTGCAATAATGGACCAACCATGCTACCAACGAAACCAATTAACCAATAAATGAAAAAACAAATAAACCAAAATATAATCAATCAATACGTAAATTTATACAGCATCAGTTAAACAAAGTTCACATCAAAGTCCAAACCAAATATTAACAACATTTGCTGTCTCCGTCGCTTAGAATGCCACTTTTCTAATGTGCATAATGTGCTCACCAATTATTACGAAGTACTGCGTCATAAGCCTAAGAGCATATCGTAGTTAAAAAGGAAAAATGTAAAATCAATGTGTGCACCAATACCGTGTTAGCAGAAATGGTCGTCTCTTCATCCAACTCGCTAAAACAGAAATAGCAAACACGTATGCAGAAAACATACATGTAAATATTATTAAACAAAATTAATTTTGTAGTGCAACCAATTGCGCCTATTCCTACACATTTCTCCATAGCACGGTCTGTCTGTCTGCCTGTCTTTCTCTTGTCTGTCACAATCGTGCACCTTGTTGCTTAAGCCCTTCAATGAATTCCATTTGGCAGGTACTTTGCTGAAATCAATAACACGCTGCAGTAGATGGGGGTTCTGGCCCCTAAGGAAAGGGGAGATCAAATGCAAACCTAAACAGGAAGTTGCAAATTGCAGACATACCATCAGTCCTATGCTGCCACCTGGCAAATGCAAACAAAAAGTTAGTAATTCCACCTCTTGCCAAATACTTTGATCCTTGTCAACTTTCTTATATGTGCATTTTTGGAGCACAAACAAAAAGTTATAACTTAATGCAAGGATGCTAGAAATTTCTATGATTGCTTGCAAAAAAGCATGCTATAAAATAACAAAATGACAGCAGAACTGACCCTGATGTGACGGCTTTCTCAGCATAAATACGAAGGAGGAAGTCACCCTCGTGAAGAGGCTCAAAGGTTGATGGGACGATGCAGTAGGTGCCAGGCGGCAGCTTGTGACGTCCGCACACTTCACGCATGTTGATGAAAGCCGGCGACTTGGCAACTGACGCATTGTACTTGAAGAAGTTCATGTCCAACGGGCCACAGTTCAGATCTTTCAGCTGCAAAACATCACAAATTGTCTCAAAAATCATGGGCTTAGACCTATGGCTTAAAAGTACAAGAAATTTGAGCTAAGGCTCCCAAGACGCACGAAAGCCTATAGCAGTTCCTGTTCGCAAACTCTCAGTCTATCTCCAGCTGTTTTCACCAAAGACTGGCCAACAACAGTAAAATAACAACTTTTACGGGGGTACCGTTCTTTGATGCCCTCATGCGCAGGTTTCCTTGAAACTAGAAAATCGAGATTTGGACCATCCAAATCTACGTTCAATGCCGAAAATTTCATACGCAGCTTCTCCATCTCTATCTCAATTGTTTTCAGCGCAACTCGCTCTTGAAAAGTGTCTCGCAGCCCAAAATCACCAAAAAATCCCTAAACACCAGTATTTAGCATTCAAGATCATCAAAGGTCATTGGTGGCAATCAAGAGCCAGTGTACGACTTCCTATTAGTGATTAATAGTAACCTAGGCCCTATTTCATACCGTTATTGACATACAGCGACTTATTTGCCAAAAATCGCAAATTTTTCCCACTCCTCTCATTTAGCACCCTCGATCAGGGTGACCCCCCTTCGAATTTATGGAAAAGCTTACGGTTTTTGAAATTAGAGTCTTCCGGGCAGCCGACAATGAAAATTTGGTGATCCTATCTTGCACCAGATAGACGGACGGACGGACAGAATTGTGATGGTTAAGACGCGCTGAAAGCAGTAGCTGCTTTCGCGCGTAAAAACTACAACCAGTTTATAGCCTGTAGCTCGACTAAGAATTGTGTCATGCAGAAAATGACAAAAACAGAATATAACAGTATTACCTAGATTAAATGCGTTGCATGGGACATAAAGGACAAACAGTCTTCCACTCTGCTGTGCCAAAATTCACTCTACCAGTTCCTCATGAAAGATCCGCCTATAACTTCCCCAACAGCTTTCAAAAATTCTCAAAGTGGTACCAAAGCCATCTAGCTTGTACGGAGTGCTAGTCCAACAATTCCCAAACGTCTGCTGAAAGCAGTTAACCTTGTAGACTGCGTATCCGACAGTCAGCATGTCAAGGCCTTCCTTGCGCTTCTTTCTCCGTTCCTTCTGCATCAGTGCAATCAGCAGCGTTCCCATGTTCTCATCATCATCATCATCAGGGTCCGTCACTGTCGTTCGGTACTGCGGGTTTGTCCAGAATGTCTCTACACATTCCAACACCACATGTACAAGAAAAGCCCAGCTAACGCAAAGGGAAACGTGCAACAGCGGTGCATCTTTGAAAGCCCAGTAAAAAAAATTTACAGTCACCAGAAAGTGCCAGATGACCGGCGGCTAAATATCCTAGCTCGCACCATTTTTGACAGATCCACACATGTGACAGACAGACGGAGGGACAGACAGAATTGCGATGACTAAGATGTGCTACAGCAGTAGCTGCTGTTGCATGTAGAAAAGGCATACAGCAGATAATTAAATATGGCACAATCGTATGTACATAATACACAACATATAGATAATATACATAATAGAAACACAGCTACAATGACTGCATTTCTGACATGTTTCTGTATAACAAGAAAACAAACATTTTGAAGTTAAATAAACCAATCCAAACAATCATCTCCAGATGCTTTTAGAATATACTAAACTAAGCATTTCTTTTATTCTTAATTGAAATACATCTGTAAGCAGAGATCAGGTCAACCCAAAATCATCATCAACATTAAAATTAATTATTTATATCAACAGCAACATGTCATCATTTCCTTCATACACAAAGCAGATAATAGAAAATTGATAATATGACTGATTAAACTGTTAACACTGTTGTGACATACCGAGGTAGTTGCGGCAGCCTCCGGCGCTAACACGTTTTTGCCAGGAACCATTGGCCAACGTCATTTCCCAGCGCTTGCTTGCCGACTGTGGATCAGTCAGCGCGTCGGCTCCCAGGTTACATATCTCCAACTTCTGGTAATGCTTCACAAAGTCCTGGTATGACATCCTGCCATTGCATCACAGACTACTCGACACTGCTCTTCTCATTTAGAACATGCAGTACACATCACATAAGTCTACTGCTAACTGGCTTTCGGTCTCCTACACTGCAATGCACTGGGTGGTGCACAAAAAGAAGATGAACGTGCACGATGTACATTGATTCAGCAATCGAACAGTTACGGATTAGCTTTGATCACTTCAGAGAAGGGTGGCCGTGCTGAACACGGTTCACCAGACCTTCAGTCGTTGCAATAATCGAGGTTAAACGCTTCCAAGAATATAAATTATGCGAAGTCATGGGTATGTTGCACTTTTCATGCTCCACCCAGCACTAAATCATCTTATTTTGTGACTACTACACAAACTTTAAATGAATGTGCTCACAAATGCACGTCGATCACACAAATTAGGCTGCATGAAAAAAATTGTTTGCAGAAATGTTTCATCTCCAACAACGTAACCAATAACCATGCAGCCTTACGTCACCTAAATAATGAATGTAAAGATGCCAACAGCAGCAATTTCTGGCAAATGTTGAACCTAAACTTTTACCCTTTGATACATGTTAATCCAATAAAAGAAATGAGATACTACAAAGTAATGTAATTTAACAAATGACTTAACTCAAACAGAATGATTTTGAATGTAACCCTGTGAATAGTGGATGCAATCTGTTTCTGAATTTAAGTAATGATGTAAAGCTAGACCGTGCAGATTTGATATGTGGTAGTGATGTTAGATATACATACTTTCAAGATTCAACCGGTAACAATTCCCTGATTGATCATATATTTATTAGTGCCCGGTTAGTTCATAATGTGTCG
>Ga0056128_1005595_pt1 | contig 15815 bp, 13 predicted proteins | sample WorMetLIZISLAND2_FD_71113 | JGI IMG/M metagenome (GOLD analysis project Ga0056128, IMG submission 71113) | Marine gutless worms symbiont microbial communities from Max Planck institute for Marine Microbiology, Germany - Olavius geniculatus... ...
AAAATTGAACATACTTAGGAGCATCGTGCAAAATTTCGCGGCGATCGGCCCACGGAGCTCGGAGATTACGCGAGGGGAAAAAAAAGAAAATAAACCACAGCAAAACTTAAGTCCGCTTCCACAAGCTATCGCTTACGGGCGGACTAACAAACAAACATCAGCAGTAGAACGTAATGGCCTCGACTTACATTTGTAAGTTGTAACGGAGCCATAATGAACATATCTAAATCCTACAATCCATAGAAATCTGACACTAACTTTCAGACTAATTTCACAGATATCTAGACTGCTAACATGTGCAGTTTTCTTAGTTCATTACAATTTTTTCTAACTTCGGTTCTTGTCATTTCCTTCCATTTGTAGTTTTCCAATCTCAGGCTGTTTGCATGACACATGCTGAACTTGAATTAGCTGATTTTATCAACTGTATGCCATGCCATCACACGTTAAAGTAAATGATACAGTACCTTAAGCTGTTCACGGACCAAGTCGACAACTCGTATGAGGAGGTAAGTAGTTGGCCGAACCATGCAGATAGCAACAAGATGAATATGGTTCTTATCATCACGAAGAAACAGACCCTTTGCCACAAGACCGACACGAACCACTCGAGAGATTAATCTACAACAGATGACAACTTATAGTTGGTCATATGTAGCGTGTAGACTAATTAATTAACTGTACCATGGCCTGGGCCCTAAAACCAAATTTTGTGGCCTAGGCCTTGAAATATGTGGGTCTTGGCTTTGGCCTTGCCAATGTGGGCTTGACTTTTCCGTAAAACTTTGTGGCTTTGGAAACAAATTCAAGGCCAAAATCTTGGCAGATTGTCCTGCAAATGACCCACAAAATTCACTGTTCACCTCCGACAAGTGCATATTCCAAGGTCTTCTTTCCTCACTTAGTTACCATGGGTACCTTACTGTAGGCAACTGATCCTAAGTCCATTGGAAAAAAACAGAAGGAGTTCAATGTTTCATATTTTATCTTCAGCCTTTGCATTGTAAAATGGCCTTGGCACTTGGCCTTCGCCTTGACTGTTCTGGCCTTGTTGACATCACTGACTAATAAAACATAATAAGATGTGACATAGAATGTCACACCTTTAAAAAACAAAGTCAATCATGAGCCACAATGGCGCTAATGTCCGTTTCATTACCCCTCAGCAAGACAGCAGATGATGGTTCATTCACACAGACATGAGCGTGAGTCTGACCACCCTTATATCGCATATTTAACGCATGGAGGTGCAACAAAAACCGTGAAGCCTGGCGTGAACTTGCGGTTGGGTGCAGTGATCCACAATCACTTGACCAAAAAAAGAAAGAGATAGAGAAAGTTCTCTATAACTAAGAGCAATGCATTGATCACTGCATCACTGCATCACCCAGTGACGTGGCATGATAACAGAGCGCAATGGGACCCCAAATTTCATCCTGTCAGATAAAAATCCCCAATTTTGAAACCACAAATCCCCATTTTAAAAAACAAACAAAACTATTTTTAGTACCCATAATCTCTGCAGACTTTGACTGGCTGCTATGTATGGCTAGAAATGAATCATTTATCCAGCTGACTTACCTTACAATTCAAGCCGCTAATGGCTATGACAACAAACGCCAAAAGTGACGTTTTAAGATAATATATTGTAATAAATACATAATAATACGCAGTAACAGTTAGTGCAGACTTTTACATTTATATGTAAAATGGCTGGCTAACTATACATTTAATTGTTCTTTACTGCAGCAATGCAAGCGGCTAGCAAGCTAGCAAACGCAGTCCGCCTGATGATGGCTGCCATCAGTTCAAATTCTCCAAGCTTCTGTCGTCAACGTCCAAATCACCTGCTGACGTCGTCTGTTGTTGGCTATAATGATCTCGACGTCGGGTCGTGCAGTTCACTTCACGTTGTCCCGGAATTACACAGAAATTCTTGGTTATCAACAACACCTTACTGCCAGGTCAGTGAAGGCTTCGTGTCCACAGGCCAGAATCGTCCGATTCGTTTCAATCAGCACTTTCAACGTTCCACGTAGCCTCTCTGTCGGACTACGACCACCTTCGTGGTTTTCAGTATCTCAATACTAATTCTCACATGAGAAATTAACTTTCCTCACTCAGAATATAACGTTTATGAATCTATTAATGGCTCTTCACATCTCTTCACTTCAAATCATAACTTGTAACTGCCGTTGAAGTTAGTGATGCACGGATTCTCAGTTCAGTAAACATTAAATTCTGGCAATGTTCCAGCGTTGTGGTTGATGCCGAGGAAAGCAAGCAAGCAATAAAACGCATAATAAAATCCATTTACTACTATCTTATGCCAGCCTTGCTATAAAATATTGGTGGGCACATTTCACAACCTTACAATCTCTTCTTTTGAAAACTTGCAGTAGTCTGAAGGAAAATGGCTATTACTGGCCTCCCCAAATTCTAACCAATCACCTTGCCACAGAAAAAGATTTTGCATAGACAGATAGTTCCATTGTGTGGTAGCTCATCTCCTTTTTTGGCGGTTTGAGCTGGCCCACAACAGGCAGGCAATATAACAACTAGCCTCTTGCGGTCGTTAAGCTTTTCCAAGACAGCCTCAAGACATTTCTCACACACTGTCACGAGCTTCTGTATACGTTCCAGCTGTCACAAGAAAACAAACATACATCGACTTCCTCACATCTATGACTACTTATTGGCAATAATGTAGAGGTAAATTGCTGCTAGCAGTGACATCATCCTTCCTTCTTCTCCCCTCCCCTTAAACGAAGGCACTTTAATTCAGCTAAAAGGGCTAGGGGAGCTCAGTAAGCTCCCCTCAGTGAGGTTTGAGTCAGAGTCTGACTGCAAACATATTTCTAAGCGTTTCTGCACTGCAGGTCAAGCCTTAAAGATAATAGTTAACAAGAAATTTGAGCAAAGCTCACACGATGCGCAATAGCAGTGGTCCTGCCACTTTGGCAATCAGTGTACAGCAATAAGATATTAATGCGCCTTGAAAAAAGTACTTAAATTTAAGGCCTCCGTATGAAAGACTCCTTGAATTTAAGAGATCGAAACTTAAATTCTTAAAAATGTACATTCTATATTAAAGGTGTCATACGCAGGTTGTCCAGGTCCATCTCCAGCCACTTTTGCACAATTCACTCTTAAAATGTGTGTCACAGCCAGAAATCACAAAAAATTCACTAAAAACCCATATTTTGGTGGTTCAGGGTCATTCAAGGTCATCGACGTTGACACCATAAAAAACTTGTCACTATTGCTTGTTATGATAAGCAGCATGTCTGTTCCTGTCTGCAACTGTTTTCACGCTACACGAGATAATTGCGGTAAATAACCACTTTTTAAAGGGGTAGCTGTCTTTGATGCCCGCCTGCGCCGGCCTCCTTGAACCTACGGGGTCGGTACTTGGACAGCTGAAATCTATGTCTAATGCTAAAAATTTCACACGCAGATTGTCTTCGTCTATCTCCAGCCACTTCATCACAATTCAGTGTTAAAATGTGCGCTGCATCCAAAAATTGCAAAAATTTTCTTAAAAACCCCTATTTGGGGGGTTCAAGGTCGTTCGAAGTCATCGATGTTGATAAATCTAAAAAGCCTGTCACCAGTGCTTCTTATGATAAGCAGCATGTCTGACCTATCTGCAACCATTTTCACACTATCCGAGCCAATAACAGCAAAATAACGTCTTTTTAAGGGGCGCCCTTGTTCAAGGAAAACCCCCGCACCCACGAGCACGAAATTTTGTCACAATAAACTAGACTCCCATGGCAGTCCAAAGTAAAAGTTTCGTGATCCTAGCTTGCACCGTCTCGATAGGGCTGCAGAGTGTGATAAATGGATGGACAAACACACACACACAGACGCCTAGGTCATGGCTAAGACGCGCGAAGCATTCTGCCATCACACGTAAAAAGGGCCAAGCAGTTGTGCCGTATATGCAACATACATGGTGTTCATAAAAAGGAGACCCCTTTTTGTTTTTTTCATAATTCATAATTCCATCGCAATTCTGTCTGTCCGTCTGTCACACGGGTGGATCAGTCAAAAATGGTGCAAGCTAGAATCACCAAATCTTCACTGTCAGCTGCCTGGAAGACTCTAGTTTCAGGAACCGCAAAGCTTTTCCATAAATTCAAAAGGGGTCACTCCGAACGAGGACGCTAAATGAGAGGGAGTGGGCAAAATTTGAGATTTTTGATCAATAAGTCGCTGTATCTCAGTAACGGTGCGAGATAGAGCCTATGTTACTATTAATCACCAATAGGAAGTCGTACTCTAGCTCTCAATTGGTGCCAAATTCAATGAACTTGAATGACCTTAAATGCCAAAATAGGGGGTTTTATAAATTTCTTTGCGATTTCGAGCTGCGACACCAAGTCTATATCTATATCGTCTGCTCGTCCGTCCATTGGTTGAACGAGATAGGGCCTAGGTTGCTATTAATCACTAATAAGAAGTCGTACACTGGCTGCTGATTGGCGCCAAATTCAATGACCTTGAATGAACTTGAACGCCAAAATAGAAGGTTTTATGGATTTTTTGGCGATCTCGGGCTGTGACACAAGTCTATATCATTCACAAGGTGGCGCCACACTACTATCGTTGTGCAATCCAGATAGAGAATTTGGTATTTGTATATTAACTTAGCGTCAACACCCTAATTTTCAGCTAAACTACTGAACCGGAACCGCTATAGGCTTTTGCGTGTCTCGTGAGCATTAGTTCAAATTTCTTGTTTATTTCTCGGTTTGCCCTGTTTCATTGCAACGACCAATCAGCCCACTTCCGGATCTAAATTAGCAAACGTCGGAGTTCGTTTAACGCTCGCGTTGTCGACCGTCATGTGTTTTATAGGCCTAGTCTATCTATAATCTGCGATCTTGTTTATTTATTTATTCCTTCATTCATTTCTATTGTCGTCAGCAACAGCTCATTGTAAGCTATTAGCTTGTACCTTCTGTTCGTCGGGATAGATTTCCTTGTGCTTCTGATGAACAAGAACATCACTGTAATGGCCCAGCCTCTGAATATCAATGTTGTTACTGCCCGGCATATGTTTCTGCAATCAGTACAGTCCAGGCATCAAGCGGCAAAGATATAAGCCTACATGCTGAGCATAATGTAGCAGAAGCAATAGACAAAGACGAAAGTGATTTGGCGAAAGGCGAAATCACTCTGGTAAGTCCACCTGATGCATTGTTTGTATTTGACAGGTGGTAATAAAGTATTGACAGTTTGGATACAATTTAACCCAAAAATTTCTTCCAATAATGGCTCAAGAACCCCCATCTCAAACACAATGCATTATTGGACCCACAGGGGTTCTTGCCAAATGGCATCTGAATCCACTCAACAGTTTAAGCAGGAAGAAATACAGACAGAAATACAGAGAACACACACTGCATCAACCCCATATCCAAATTTATCTAAGGGAGGGGTTCGACTTTACCCCCACGCATGAAGCCAGGAGACCTGGGGAGCACTAGAAGCTCTCCAGTGAGGTCCAAGGCAAAGTCGTGGCCAATAATGCATTTTTGGGCATTTTAACCCCAAAAATTGCATCTAGTGATCATGTCTTAGGAGTATTTTTATGCAGTGAATCCTTGTTCCAACATATGGACGAGAAAGAGGTTGGTCGAACTCATCAAATCCTGTAAAACATCGCCGCTCGACGTTCTGCCGTGTTTGCTGCTCAAGGACTGCGCTGATGTTTTCACACCAGCCATCGCCAGACTCGCCAACCTGTCGCTGCAGGCTGGAATGTTCCCGGCACGGTACAAGTTGGCACAAGTGCTGCCACTACTAAAGAAGGCAGGTCTCGACAGATCGTCGCCGGCAAACAACAGGCCAATCTCCAACCTGTCGACAGTTTCCAAGGTTCTGAGAGGCTGGTGCAGGCAAATCTGCGACCTCATCTGACGAACTGTACAAATTTCAGCCAGTTTCAGTCTGCCTACAGACAAGGTCACTGCACTGAGACCACTCTGCTTGACGTCCTAAACAACGTATACACATCGGCCGATGAGAAGCAGGTCACAGTGCTCATCGGCCTTGACCTCTCTGCAGCCTTTGATACTGTCTGTCACCAGACACTGCTGCAGCGGCTGCAGTCGGAGTTCGGTGTGTCTGGAACTGCGTTGTCGTGGATTTGGTCATACCTGACAGACCGCAAGCAGTTCATCAAGCTTGGTCTGCGCAATTCGCCTGAAACCAAGCTGGAAGTCGGCATACCGCAGGGTTCAGTACTGGGGCCGCTGCTGTTCACTGTGTACTGCAGTCCAGCAGCTGATGTCATAGTGTCACACGGCGTCCGTCACCACCAGCACGCCGACGACACCCAGCTGCACCTGGCGAAGCGTGCTAACAACATAGCTGCCGGTCTGTCCACTCTCGCCACGTGCACTTCCGACGTTAAACTCTGGTTTATGCAGAACGATCTCCAACTGAATCCAGATAAGTCTGAAGCGCTGATGATGGGAACAGCCAACCAGCTACAGTCAGCATCTTCTCTGACATTGGTGAAGGTCGCTGGTGTCGATCTGCCTGAAGCCGATGACATCAAAGTACTCGGAGTCCTTCTAGACTGGCGTGTGGCGTTCGACAAACAAGTCTCGGCCATGGCACGATCATGCAACTACCATGCACAGGCGATCCACCACATTCGACATCTACTGACTATGGATCTTGCACAGACGCTTGCATGCAGTCTGATTCTATCCAGAATCGACTACTGCAACGCTGTGCTACATGGTGCTCCATCCGGCACTATCCACAAGCTGCAGCGAGTACAGAACAACGCCGCAAGGATCGTTCATCAAGCACCAAGACGATCACACGCATATGCACTGCTGAAGAAACTACACTGGTTGCCGGTGGAGCAGCACATCTCTTACAAGCTGGCCTTGCTGACGTTCAAAATATGACAGATGTCAGCACCGGCGTACCTCAGTCAACACATCATAGCACGCAGTGGAACTCGGTCACTGAGATCATCGGATGTTCCACTGCTCCATGTGCCCTTCAGACGGACCGCCATCGGCAAACGATCGTTCAGCTGCGCTGCACCGACAACCTGAAACTCTCTGCCTGCTTCTGTCATTAACTGTGACAATCTCTCTCTGTATTTAAATCTAGTTTAAGACCCACTTAGCTAACTGACCTGCTCTGCCAGCGCCTCTGAAGCTATGGCTCTACGGCGCTATACAAATGTATTATTATTATTACTATTATTATTATTTGTGGCTAAGGGCCTAAATATATTACTAGTACAGTAAAAATGTCACACAAGCCACTGCTTAGAACGTACAGCAGGGAAAGTTGTTTCCTGAGGCTTCACTTTTCTCAGCTCTTCTGCAAAGCACTGCTCCTCCTGCCTCATGCTGCAAATAATGCAATAATAGTAATAGCAGCAGTGAAAGATAAATGGTGTGTATAGCTCTTTATGGAAAACCCATCGCTCCTGCCATATAGGACCACATGGTGTTACCTGCCACCTGACATAGGTGAACGTGTTCCATCTTTGTCCCAGTCAGACAGGCCTATTTAATGCCCCAGAGGGATGGAAGGCTGAGATGACCGACAGTGGTGTCAGTTATATACCAAGCATCAGCCTCACAGAAACTGGCCTCGTGGCCTTCAAAATTAACATAAACGATTATTCACAATCTTACCATTGAAGCTCATTTCTGTTGTGCATTTACCAGTTGCTTACTTAAAACTATGACATACAGAAGTTGACAACCAATAAACAAATGTTCTTTGCATGACTTATCATTAAGAACTTAAGCAGTTAAGGTCCCGTTCTTCCATGCACATTTGATGGCCGATTAAACTGATCTCCGATCGACTTTGAGACTCGATCGGAGATTATCTCAATGACCGTTTTTCCATCGCCAATTAGCGACTGATCATTCATCAAATCTCCCATCAAGTTGCTGGCCGAATATTGGCTGATCAAGTCAGTTATCTGATTAAAACATGGCAATCTGCAGTTCGTTGCTTATTCGCACCAGAAACATCGCTTCACTTTGCCAGTCAGATCAGCAATTCACGCATTAAAATGAAGTTCCAGGTATGGTGAACAATCACTACTGATCAATTTTTACTGTGCATAGTGTTTTGTGAAAAAAGTAAAATGGATAGAAGCTCCCCTATTGACTTATGATAGAATGTATTTTGACAGCAGACGATATGGATGATGTCATTGATATAGTTGCTACGATTCCACTTGCAGCGCATGCTGAGTAATTTAGCACAACACTGCAAATCAAGGTCAGGTGTCAGCCAATCAGATTGGCACAAAGTGGGCTCAGTTGACGGAAAATCAACAAATCGTCGATCATGTAATTGGAGATCAAAAATGTATGGAAAAACAAAACACAGCTGATCGACGATTAACTCAGAACATCAAGTTGATCAGAGATCAGTAAATCGGAGATCAAATTTGATTTGATTGGTGATGAAAAAACCGGACCTAAGACAATATCTTTGTTCTGATGTTACACGATAAGTTTTTTTCTAATGTGCATGGCCTCAGCCTCATGCAGTACAATGTGGCCTCAGCCTAGGCCTTAACAAAATTTATAGGCCTCAGCCTTGTCCTTGGCCTCGCTCTTTCTGGCCTCAACTTCAGCCTTGGCCTTATGTGCCCAACTGGCCTCGTTAACATCCCTGATTTTCAGGCAAACAGAGTTGGACCGGTGGAATTCACCAGTGAATAGAACAATGCGTGGTTGTTTACCTCTTGATGTCATCAGCCACACGTTCAGCCAGCTTCTTCTTCTTCTTCTTGATCTTTATCTCACCAAGCTGCACTTGCTGCTGATGCCACACTCTAGGGTCAACATGTAGAGACGAATCCACCTGGTCCTGTACAAGGCCAGTGTTACTTCTTTATTAGACAGGTGGTATGACGTTGTTTACTTCCAGTCATGGGCGCCATTTTGTTTCTGTTCGTTGTACCCATCGAACGTCTACCAGAGAAAATTTAATTTTAGCAAAGAATATTTAATTTTTTGACCGCACATTTTAAAGGAAAGAAATTCGAAACAGGCAGTTAGTAAGGGGGGGGATTTATTGTGAAATTTTTGAGCTCCGATGCACCGTTTTCGAGATATTTCCAAAAATGTGTTTCTAATTTAGCAAATATTCACATGCAAACAATATGGCGCCCATAGGCCCGATTCCCAGCAGCCTAATCCGTCGGATGACCTGTCTACAGATAAGCACTGGTCTCGGTCCTGTATACAGAAATAACATCATACAATGCACTAGTTGATAAAGTCAGTCCAAAATGGCTTGGTGGCACCACAACCGTTAAGATGTTAGACTCGTGATCAAGATGTCAAGTGTTCGACTCCCGGTCGAGTCACTATCAGGTGGCACTACTTGGGTGGGGACTGTCTGTGCACAGATGGCAGAGGTATTCCCTTACTGCATGTGATGCCCAATAGTTCCGATACAGGTTATTTCAAACCAGATGCATGCTACGGCCTAGCTTTACCAAATTTTACCATAGTCTAGTATTGCAGTTGTCCAGACTTCAGTCTTACCCTCAATACCCAATTTTAAATCTTGTTCTTGGTTTCAAAATATCATATTTTGAAAAACCGAGTCTAAAATGCAAGCCTGCTTTTAACAGCATTGCAACAACAAACAAAAACTGTTACATATTTTTTGACACAAAATCGCAAGTTCACACAAACAGCTAAAACAAAGTGGGTCTGTGCCCTCTACTATACAAGTAAAAAATGGCTCAGAAAACCTAAAATAAAATTTTACAATAAATTGAAAAGTCCATATTTTAGGTTTTTTTTACCAGATATTTGTGTGCAATTTGTAATACAAATCAAATCAAAATTTATATTTTAACCATGATTTCTGAGTTCTGGCATCACATTATTCACTCAACAAAAACTGAAGTGTCATGAAGAACTGTGTATAATTATTGTTATTCTGTGGTCTTAACGACTTCCTATTAGTGATTAATAGTAACCTAGGCCCTATCTCACACCGTTATTGAGATTCAGCGACTTATTAGCTAAAAATCGCAATTTTTTCCCACCACCCTCTCATTTAGCACCTTCATTCGGGGTGACCCCCTTCGAATTTATGGAAAAGCCTTATGGTTACTGAAACTAGAGTCTTCCAGGCAGCCGACGGTGAAGACTTGGTGATCCTAGCTTGCAACGTTTTTAAACTGATTCACCCGTGTGACGAACAGACGGAAAAACAGATGGATAGAATTGTGACGGCTAAGATGCGCTGAAAGCAATTGCTGCTTTCGCGCATAGAAAATTATTAACGCTTGAACAGATCCATTTTCTTCGTACATAAACCCCCCAACCCAAACTTTTAAAAACCTCTAAAAGTGTAAAAAAACTAGAAAACCCTTGAAATGGTTTTAAAAATAAAGCTGTCAAATTAACGCATTAATTAACGTGTTCATGCATTACTAAATTAAAATTTAACGAGCGTTAAAAAAATTCATGTGCATTAAAAAAATTAATGTACATATGTTAATTTATGTTAATTTATTAAATTAAGAGAAAAAAAGCTCCAATATTCCATTAAACTGTGGCTATTTGACAATCGAATGAATTCAAGTAACTAAACTGCAGTTGCCATTCCATCACTACTGTAAATAAATAATGAATTTCACAACAGGCTAATAGATTTCTATGCTAGCTATGACGGCAGTTATGCACTGTGTCTCAAAATAACATCCCCAACATTTTCGACTGTAACTTAAAAACCAATTATCAGATTTTAATAATTTTTGGTACAAATATTCCGAACACAACTTGCCATCAAATGGCTGTTTAGTTTCTCACCTCACCCAATGTATGCTTCTGCACTACTTAGGGAAAGCAGATCAAGCAAAATATGCGTTAAAAAACAGAAAACCTTAAAAAACATCCCCAACATTATCGATCGTACCTTGAATAAAGATTACAAGATTTGAATAATATTTGGCAGAAATATTTCTGTCACAACTGGCTGTTAAATAAGTGTTTTACTTTCCACCTCACCAAACGTCTGCTATTGCACTACCTGGGGAAAACAGATCAGACATAATATGTGTTAAAATGAATGAAAAAACGTCAATAAATTCCATCTGTCCTAATTTGTGGGCTCCAACAGCAGGTCTATTACAAGGTTTGACTGTCATCAGCAGTGTGTCTACCAGATAAAGTTAAAAAATGTTTGTAAAGTCAAGAAGTTACTGGTACAGCCTGGATTGGTCTGGAGCAGAACATTATCGATACTGCTGTCAATGAATGGAGAAAGCGTCTCCTTGCCTGTGTTCGCATAGTGGGCCAATACTTCAAGCAATTTTACTACGGACAGTTGAAAAATAGACAACTGAATGAAATGCCAGCCACAGTGTCAGAAATGTGAAAAAATGTGTTTTATGCATTATGTTAATTAAGCAATCATATCGCATTAGATAAAAAAGTGATATTTCGCTGGTTATGCTTTCCCCAGGTAGTGCAGAAACAAACGTTGGGTGAGGTGGGAAACTGAATGGTCACTTTGATGGCAAGTTGTGTCAGGAATATTTGTACAAAAAAATATCAAAATCTGGTAATCGATTTTCAAGTTACAGTCAAAAATGTCGGGGATGTCTTTTTGAGACACAGTGTACATTAAAAATGTGCTTCTAAATTTCTATATTCTATAGGCACCCTGAGGTAACTTACCTCCCTCCCCTACTCTCCTTCTTGACGGTCCTGGGTGCATTAATAAGGTGTTTATTAATGCATGGAAAAAATGAATGCAGTGCATTAATGCATGTAAAAAATTAACGCTTCAACAGCTCTATTAAAAAACCTTTAAACGTTTCTAAAAAAACTTTGGTTTTTCTACACCAGCTGGGGTCGGATTCACAAACATTTTTATAAGATTCATATTGAACTCTGTCTTAAGACCATCATAAAACAAAAGCTAGAATGTCCTATACAATCATCCTACTAAAGGACTAAAGTCAATTCACAGAATTTGTATTAGACAATTGTAAAAATTGTTGAAAAATATCAAGAATTTGTCATTGTCTTAAAACATGTCTTGTTTTGTGGATTCAATCACTGTCTTAAAATAACAGTATGGGTGAAAAATGTCTTAAGATTATCTCACGATCGTCAGCGAATTGGCCCAGCTGAATGACAATGCTCCGTACCTTGTACCGCATGTAATGATCTTGACTAATGGCGTGTTGAAAACGAGCCGAGACTTTGCAATTGCACAGGAAACAGAAGAAGTTAGACTTCGACTCATCACGATGTCGACCAATTAAGTTAAGACCTAACAAGCACCAAAGCAATTTAATAAAAGGCATTATTGACTTCCACCCATGACTGTTTTCAGCAGGTGACAGCAGCAATTTGCAGTCGAATGTTTTGGCTGGAATTCGAGCCCCAAAGCCAGTGCAGTTGGAACTTGCACGGACGACTGACTGTAGGCATCTCGGCATGTAACCACCACCCAGGTCAACACACATCCTATTCTACGTGGGATGGTGAAATAAGTATCAGACTTTGGGCTAAGTACAAATAAACTGCGATAGCAAACACAGCTGTACCTATCCAACACAATGTGTCACTGGACCCCACAATATATGGCATCTGAATCCGTCAAAACGGTTTAAGCAAGGGGCACGAATGTGACAAACAGATGACAGACTATGCTTTAATGTGCAACTATAGGCAGAATCTCTTGTGCAAGATTGACTCCACATAAAAACATGCATAATAAAAATGAATTTATACACAGAGCCTTAAAGCAACAAGAAGTCCAGTTATCACTAGAAAAAGGCGACCGTACCGCCTACATCCAAAGCCCAGCCTCTGATTTCCAGTAACGAAGAGAAATCAATTTGTCAGAGGTGAAACAGTTCCATGAATGTTATGTTAATGGAATGCTGTCTTGAAAGATACAACGAACACTAATATAACAGACATCGCATGTGGTCACTTCGCCAAGCAATATAAATAGCTACTGTTCCATGCATGTGGTCATATCGCCAAATGATATAAACAGCTAGAGAGTAAATGAACAATGAAAATATCAGATGCAGGTTTTGCGAATATTTCTCAAATAAAAATGACTTACTTGGAAAGACATGTTACAGCCTATACAGTTCCTGTTGCCGTACTGACCTTCAAGGCCATTCAAGGTAAATGATTTTCATGTCATTTGAAAGCCAATATGTGACTTCCTATTAGTGATTAATAGTAACCTAGATTGTATCTCTCACTGTTAGCGAGATATGGCCACTTATAGCTTTAAACATTCCATGCAAAATTGCAGCCAAACCGCTGCAGATGGACACATGGTTACTATTGACAGGATACATGTAGTTGCCATTGCCCTCTCCCATGGTACCATCACTGAATCTCTACGACTTACCGTTCACCCACAATACCACATGATTGGCTAACCAGTGCGTTATTACCCTTCAAGGTCATCCAAGGTCAATGATTTATACATCATTTGAAAGCCAGTATGCGACTTCCTATTAGTGATCAATAGCAACCTAAGCCGTATCTTGCACCGTTTAACCACAATACATCCGTGACAGATGGACAACGGACAGACAGATAAACAGACAGATGGATGACAACTCATGCCAATAGCTTGACCTTTACTAAAGTATGGTCGGCTAAAAATCATTAGGCACTGAAATTCTAAAAGTTTTAGCCTGCTACAGCCAATGAAAATGTACAACATATTTTGTCAATTTTAAATGTAGTCTCTGCTGCAACTGAAATGCAGTCAGTTCAGCATTTTGCCAAACTTCAGATTCCACTGTAGAATATTTGGGTGTCTTAAACGTCTAGCAGGTCACATGAAAATGCAGGACCTAAAACGAACGAATCAACATGAATTTAGGGCATAAAACTGCAGAACCTGACAATGGCGGACTGAATAGCAAGACCTGTGGCCTATGCAAGAAAAACAAAAAAACATACTAAGTGCCCCACTGGGAGCAACAGGGCATAGTTCTAAGTAAGTCACAGGAAAAATTTCTTACTTCAACAATAAGCAACAAATAATTAATAAACAATACTGACCAACAGGCTTGACATAGCTGACTTTTTTAGAAAAAGGAAGATCTGCCTCTGTTGAACATGAATGCATCTTGTCTGCTGCATCGCAATTACACAACAAGTAAATACATGTAATAATTTCTACTGATAATTTCTACTGATAAGACGAGGTAAATCACCCATAGACAACAATGCCCTATCATAGATCTGTGACCCTAAAGGTCAGTGCTTATCTCCATTCACAATGTCTTGAGCTGGTGAAAAAAATTTAGGTGTACAGCTCTTAAGTAGCAAACCCCTCACACAGCTACGAAGCGTCACTTGCCATATGAGATCACACACTGTTACCTGCCACCTGACAGAGGTGAATGCGCCCTGCCTTAACCCCAGACAGATAGGCTGGTACTTGATTTACCTACCCGGGAGAGATAGAAGGCTGAGTTGACCTAGGCGACTGGTTACATACCGAGATGGTTTACCTGCCCACAACCAGTCACCCATCACAATACTAACCGGGCCCAACGTACAGTAACTTCGCTGATCAGATCAAACGTGTTACCACTACACCACGCCATCAACCCAGTAACTGCAAATACAGAACAGAGATAATGATATATACAAATGCAAACAGCGAAGGCTAAATAAACAACTAAAAATTCACCGTTAACATGAAAAAATGTGATTATTATATTTCTAGTGACAGAAGTCTCACTACAGAAGATCACCAGTTTCTTTGTGGTAATTTTTCTCCAAATACAGTGGACGACTTCACTTTCTGACTTTTGACTTTCGCTGAGCCTTTTCACTGAGCCAAAGCTAAAGCTGAACGCTAAAGTCTGTACTTAGACCAAAGTTCAACTAAACGATTAAAAATGGCGGAAAACCGGTAAACCTAACAGAAAATAAATCAACCACTCATGCTTGGACTTGCTTATTTAATTGCAACGCGCAACAAATGACGTAATTACGTAACGTCCTACGTCATTGTGTAGCCAATACGGCGTTTATTTTTGTTACCAGACTGTTTTAATTTACTAAACTATCCGTGTTAGTCGCCATGTTTACGCTCAGCGAAATAACTTCACTTTTTGACTTAAGTAGGTACTTAGACCGAAGTTTAGGTTCAGCAACAGTCTCAGCGAAAGTCTAAGTCAAAAATTGAAGTCGCCCAATACAGTGAGCAAGTATGCCAAATTTCTCAGTTCACTGCAGCAAATTTTCTTAACGCGATGACGTCGTATTCACCAAGTAAATTGAAGAACTTTTGCCAATTTTTTTGGATTATATAGAGTACAAAAATGACTACTACTCTCTGTATCAAATGTTCAATATAATCACCAAGTAGGCTCAAAAGTGATAAGAATAAATTTTCATGCTGCAGCAAAGTTTTGCTGATTTCTGTAGTAGTCAGTCGGTCAACAAGTTCAGCAGTTTTGTCAGAAAGCTTCACAAACATGGTTGAAGCCCGAAAGTAATCTCCAGAAAGCATCAAACTCTGCAAATTTTTGCTGAAATACAAAAATTCTGCGGAAACATGCAAATTCCGTAAATTAACTCAATATTCTGTAACCCATAGAAAACTGTGATCTATAATCACCATGCCGAGTTGCCAACTGTATTTGTGATTAACAGACTTACTACACCGTGTCTCAAAAAAAACTAAGCAGATTTGTTTTTGTCAGAACTGCGTCAAATTTCCACCGATTTTGATAATTTTTGGCAGGAAGATGGTAAACGATCCAAATATATGCGAGGTGC
>Ga0056128_1005597_pt1 | contig 15814 bp, 9 predicted proteins | sample WorMetLIZISLAND2_FD_71113 | JGI IMG/M metagenome (GOLD analysis project Ga0056128, IMG submission 71113) | Marine gutless worms symbiont microbial communities from Max Planck institute for Marine Microbiology, Germany - Olavius geniculatus... ...
GCCCCTGGACCCCGCTGGGGGCTCTGCCCCCAGACCCCGTTATAGGCTCGCGCTCCACGCGCTCCCCATGGCCCCGGCCACTGCTTGCTCCCCCAACTTTCAAACACTTCCAACGCCCATGTTACTACCTTTATATTTTGTACACTTTAGACCATAAGAGGTTTTACATCTAACAAGATGTGAATTATCCCTATTGCGTGTATCATGATTATGAAACAAGAAATTTGCATAAAAGTACGAAGCAAATATAACAGGTAACTTTTCTTTATGATAAAAGAATTTGTGAATTAAGACAAGAAGTTGGAAATTGGATGAATCACAGCTGATCACAAACCTGAACATGGTAATGACAGCAGCGATAGTAGTATAAATGAAAAAATGAATAACATTGAATAAACGAATGAATAAATAAATAAATCATCCTTATTATGTGTTGCAGCTTATAGCTAGGTTAAAAGTCCATGGGTTAGTAGTAGTAGTTTAACAGCTGTTGTTACTGTTGTGGTCATTACGTCTTAATCGCGTTGACAACAGCTTACAAGCGTGCCTATATTGGCAGAATTCAGCCGACGAATGCATTCTGAAATGAACAATATATTTTTCCAACAGTAGAAAGTTTGCATTAATTTTTGCTCAGGGTATTTTTCTTGTCTTGCTTTCGTACTATATTTTAACGTTTAAAGATTTTCAAATCAATCCCATAAGTACACGGCATTTCTATTTGTAGCTTTGTAGTTATTATTTTACTGTTCTCGAACGCTGATTGTATATGGCATTTCTTTTCGCTGTGTATGATAGCACTGATACTATTTTACATTGATAGTCACTACTTTAAACGTTTAGCAAAATAAGCAATTCACGATACACCCTGCCAGACCAAATACATCAGATAGTGACGTCACTTCCAGCACTGATCTAGCGAGACCAGCGGAACAGCATCTTAACTTCCTTCTTGTCAGACGGACGCGTTTCAGTTGCTTTTGGAACGCAAAACTTGCACCCTATTATTTGCCACGGCCCGGCCATACATAGTACCTTACGTAAAAGTGAAAAAGAGATGAAGCAGGTGGCTCTCACGGCTTAGATGCGTCCCACCGGCCACCACTGCTCAATACCCGTAACTGTCCGAGCATGTTTCTTTTAGTCGCCAAGTTCTCGGCTGTGTTATGCAACAGCCGTACTCAACTGATTCGCTAGACGTCTCTGCTCTTTCTTGTTCTCTCTTTCTCGTTTCAGTTGTTGTTATTGCCTCCGTGAAGGCGCTGGGCGAGCTTGCCGGGAAGCAGCAACGTTCCAGTAAGCGTGCAGAGACTTCGAGGCCACTTAACTTACAGCCTGCAGTGTGTAGCTCCGCGAAGTCATTCCGGGTGTGCGGATTCGCAAAACTTCGCTCTTCGGTTCCGTAATGGAAATCCGCGGAGCGCAAAGTCGGCAGTGTTTCGGATGAAAAATGCAGAAACTGCCAATGATGTGAAATTGCACACATCAGATGATTCGATGCAATTCGTGATTTGCGGCGATTCGCAAAGTGGTTTTACATTAAATTAAATGTTAGGCACGTGAAACTTTTCATAACTAATATTTCAACCGTGCTAAACAAAGTTTTTGTGTTTTTTGTTATTATTTTTAAGTTTGTGCCAGTTGAGTGCCAGCAAGAACACCAAATTATCGTTTTTATCGTGCTATGCATGTAATGCAAAGCGCAGTATTGCCTGTCTGTCCGTCGGTTAATGTTTGGCGTTGATGTGTAATATATTGTGACCATACAGATTAAATTCATTAAAAATAATTAAACGAGTAATTAGCTTAGGATCTTCTTTTCTCAGAGTCTCAATCGGCGATCTAATCATAAGAAAACATTTTTAGATTTCGAATAAAGAACATCGTGTGAGGCGTAATCCAGTTACGTGTCGATCGTCAGCGTAACGTGTAACGTCATCCGGAAATTAACGCATTGCACGGAGTTCCCTACGACAGTAAGGCGCTTTTGTTATAACGGAGTTTTTTTAAACTCATTCGTAACATTTCTGTGCTTAAACGCTCTGGTTCTGGTATAATACATGTATATTTTAAGTTTTTGTGTGGATCACTTTTTGGCCGGAATACCTCTTCAGGGTTGGCAGTTAGCAGCTGGCCCGGCAAAAAGCCCACGCAGAGCACAAGTTCGAACTCATATCACTAATACCGCGGTCTCAGCCCAAACCAACTACTGTCTTTGCCTGGATATTTCCACAGGTAAGTTGAACTTTTCTTCTCGCAATCGAAGGTTTTGTCTTAACGGAAGTGACGTGATGGCCATCAGCGCATTGTCTCCGATTCAACCTACTTCTAACCTTTGCTGTCAGTCGCTTAACATAGCTCTAAGCATAAAGATGAAAAAAGGTATATGTAAAGGTTTGGTAAGTTACAAGTTCGCAATGGATCTAGTTACACGACTCAGGCTCGCGTTACTCCAAAAGCGCTTTACAGCATCGGAAGTGCAGTTGTAACTATTAGCTACGGCAACGCATTATGCGGCCGTCCAATGCCCGCATTAGCGAACACCGAACACTATTGGATCTGAGACACATGCGGCACGTAGACATATCAGCCGCCCCGATAAGCCACGTCAAAACTTCATGCCACATTTCGCATTGACTACGTTTGTGCACATTTTTTTCTTGATTTTTTTTTCGTTATTATTATGTATTTCTTTGCTTTTCCTGCATAGCATGCGATTGAAAACAGATGATGTTTATTAGTGGGCGTGGATTGTGCGCAATTGTAGGGTCGTTGGTGAACGAAGCAATGACAGACGCTAAGGAGCCAGGTGGCTATCATTCCTCAACATTTTTCTAATTCACGTGTTTCGTTATTTAACAGTTTTACAACATTAATGGTTAATGGCTCAATACTATAGCTCTTAGTGGCAAACCCATTTCAAAACTACGAAGCGTCACCTGCCATATGGGATCACGCATTTTTAACTGCCACCAGACACAGATGAACGCGCCCCGCAAAACCCAAGGGGCCTAACCCCAGTAACCCAGGTACTCGAATTACCTATGACGTAAAGCTGGAAGGTTAAGTTGATCTTGGTGTTGGTTATATACCGATATGGTTTACCTGTCTGCAGACAGTCGTTCGTTCAAGTACTAACCGCTTGACAGTGGCCCGACCGGAAGTCGAACCAACGACTTCACGATAGCGAGTCCAACCTCCTAACCGTCACATTACCCAGACACTAGAAAACAACACACTTATTGATTTCAAACCTCCACCAAAGTTTTTTAGTTTTTGCTAATTTCAGCATTTTGATCAAATTCTATCACCGTCGTCAACAAAGTTATCACCTTCATATCATTAACTTTTTCCTATGATTTGTCGGTTTAGGCCCTATTTCGGTTGCCAAATGGACTGGTTAGTAAACTGACATGGTAACCAGCTATTTACCATTCGCATGGGTTATCAAATATCAATACTAAAGTGTATGAAAATTCTAACGTAGCCTACTGTACAATTCAGTCCATCGGGTGATGATGGCTTCAGCAATTTTTCAACAGCAGCTGCTGTTGCTTTTGATTGCCTCTATATCACTAATAGTGTCCTGTTTTTGTTGTTACAGCGAAGCAAGGCCCAGCGAGGTAAGATTTAAATTCCACAATCGATTTACAGCTGGAAACGTATTTCCTGTTTAATTAAATTGAGTTATTTTCTGGTTAATATAGCTATAAATCTGGTTAAGTAGAATTTCGATTTTAAAATATATACCCGTCGTTTACTTAAAAACAGAAAGCAAATATCACAAAAGTACTACACATCAGAAAAAACTTTCTGGGCAATTTGACAATATAATTAGCTATTAACAATATACAATCATGCCTTCATTAAATATTGTTGCTAAGAGTTATTAGCGAATAATTAGTTAGGCATAAACTGCACAGCGGAACAATTTGCTTAAAGTCTATATTAGGCTACGTAGGCCTACCAATTATGTGAATACTGATATGAACAAAAATATTAAAAGCCAATTTAAAGCCATTTTATTTTGGACTTACTAGTTAGTTACTGTCTTCTAGTTGTTGTTATAAATCAGTTATGCTGAAGTCGTATGTGTGTGCGGATGTGTGTATGCATGAACAGCCCAAAGAGTCCCGGTGCTGGTCCAGTAGCGAGAAGTCCAAGCGCCATCAAGGAGAGGCTGCTCGAATGGTGCAAAGTTCAATGTGCCGGATACGAGGTAAATACATGTAGAGGCCTACGCGTTGCAGTTTTTTAGCCGAACGTACTAACGGTCGCGCTAATGGCACGACCTCTCGTTGGTCTGTCTGTCGTCTGTTGTCTGTCTGTAACTTTTTGTATTATGGCTAAACGTTACGCCCTATAGAGGGTCGGCGATGGTACCATTGCATAGAACGATGAGAAGTTCCTGTAGGCTATCAGTAGTAACCAAATTTCTACTTGCAGCAGTTTGACCGCAATTTGCAATGGAGGCGTAACACAAGTTACAGCTGGGAAACAACAGTTAGTGGACTTATTTGCTCACGAAGTACTCTAGTGCGCATGTACGACTGCGACTGAAATGAGTTTGGCTGTAGCTGAAGCCGCTTTTACATCGTCCACAAATGTCCACATTCTAGACTGCTAAATTAAAGGTTTGCATATTACTAAGTATTAATAATTACAACAATAAGTATTTGCGTGCGTGTTTTAATAAAGACAGTTTGTTGCATTGTGTGTTTTATGGACGCGAATCGACAGCATGTGAATATAACGAACTTTTCGTCGAGCTGGGCGGACGGAATGGCGTTCTGCGCGCTTATCCACCACTTCTGCCCGCAAGCGTTCGACTACTCCAAACTGAATCCGAAAAATCGACGAGGCAACTTTAAACTCGCGTTCCTAGTTGCCGAGTAAGATGTCGCATATTGTTAAAATATATTATATATCGTGTGCGATGCTTTTTAGCCAAGTGGCAGATACTACAGGGTAGGTCACAAAATTAGCACGATATTTTATACGCCTTAAATTCGCCAAATAAACCAGTTTTCACAATTTTTTCACTGTCAAAATTAGGAGAAAATTTGTAATAACACCGTCAATAAAAATCCCACCACATCTCAAATGTGTCGCTACATTACCTTATAAATGTCAGTGTAGTAATAGCAACAATTGAAAACAAGACTTTTGTAACAACGCATTTTAAGAAATTAACAACAAAAATCTTTTTTTTGTTTTAGCCATTGTCTAAAGTAACCATCACATCATGCAGTTTTTAGTACTTTTTACATGTTCAATGTGTCTGCCTTGCTGCTGGACGACGCATTCAACCCGGCGATGCCACTGAGCAATTGTACGATCAACGAAATGCAGCGTTATGATGCCTTTACAAGACACAAGGTGTCAAGTAGTGGCGGTTTTAAACCCGGGCCGGGGGGTACAGCCCCTCAGTTTTGCTTCAGCCTCCGTTCTCCAGTTTCGTAACCACCCATGGTTTTTTGCAAAGATAACACAAATATCTGATGCCTTTGTGTTTGCATAGCTTCGAAAAGTGCGCAAATTTGCGGCTTACGTTAAACGTCCAAAAACCAAAAATGCTTTAGCTTCAGGGGGGCTTTGCCCCCTTGACCTCCTGACCAGGGTCTCTGCCCCTAGACCCCCGTTATAAGCTCGCGCTACCGCGATCGCCATGGGGCCGTGCCCCTCCAGATTTTGTGGGCTAGAACCGCCACTGGTGTCGAGCGACAAACTTGAGGCGTGGTGGGATCTGATAGTGTTACTGCAAATTTTCTCTTAATTCTAAGCAGAAAAATTTTGAAAATCGGTTAGTATTTGATAAAGTTAAGGCATATACAAATGGCGCCAATTTTTTGGTCCACTTAGTACATATGTCTATATTTAATTCTTTTGCTTATGCTGCATTATAATACCCGTCTTTCGTGTATTTCGTCATTCTACAGTAGACATTTGTTACCAGCTGTTTTTGTATTGTCGCATAGTTACCTCACTCACAGTGATGAGACTACACGACATAACATGTTTCTAATCAGCTGCTGCTGCGGCTGCTGCTTACGCCGATTGTCATCATATCATCATCGTCATTATCGTCATGTTTGTTTATTAACGCAACTTGACTGAACGCAGGTATCTGCACATGAAAATGTAGGCTACTATGAAACTTTGAAAAGTTCACAGATAGCGTCTGACGTGACGTGTCGGATGACATCTGATCAGGAATAATTGGTACAAGAAGCCCAGCTATCGCTAGAGAGGGCCGACCGAATGCGGGTGTCGGAAGGACAGCAAATGATTTTCGTCTCATATGTTAAAGGGCTTATGCGACTTCCTACGAGTGCTCAGTAGGAACTTTGACCCTATCTCTCACCGTTTCTGAAATAAGACGTACCGTTTAGCCACAATAGCGCGTAGGCCTATTGACCTTTAAGGTCATCTAAGGTTAATACTTTTTGTGTAATCTGAAAGGCAATATGCGACGTCCTATTATTAGCGCCGTCTGTTTGTCAATTAGACGCGTTAATCAAGATTTGTGAGCATGAACTCACCCAATTAGACATGGCCATTAATTTTAAGAAATCGAGTTGCCTTCGTATTGGATCTCGTGCAGCGTCCGGTACTCAGATCCATTGGGTCAGTGAAATCAGATATCTTGGTGTTCATTTATATTATGAAATCGCGCTCGTTTAAATGTTGTTTGTCAAACAATAGAAAAGCTTTTTCCGTTCTGCTAATGCTGTTTTTTGGCAAAGTTTGTCGCGTTGCGTCAGAGGAAGTAACCTTGCAACTTATTGATAGGAAATGTATACCTAGCCTTTTATACGGTCTTGAGGCATGCCCACTGGTTAAGTCAGAACTCTCTTCTTTAGATTTTGTTGTCAATAGGTTTTTTATGAAAATGTTTAGAACGAGCAACATGGATGTCATTAGTCAGTGTCAATCTTACTTTGATTTTAAATTACCAAGTACACTGTGGTCTAATCGCTTTAAGACGTTTGATGTTAAATATGCCACCTGCGGGGGCAGCTTTGTAGATTATGGCACCAGTGTCAAATAGTGGTTATTGTTAGTACTATTATTATTACGTCTGTGTGTTTATTTATTTTTTCTTTTACTATTGTTAATTATATGCATGTGCGTATGTGTTATTCTATCGTTTCTTCGATGAATAAAGATGTATATTAGTGATCAATAGCAACGTATATGTAGGCCATATCTTGTACCGTTTAGCCACATACAGACAGACGGACAGACAGGCCGTACTATAATGCAGACCGTTAACGTTAAGCTTAGCTAAGCTTAACGGTCGGCCCAAAAAGTTTATGATGCAATAAATCATGGCTTGACGAGGCTGCTGCTGCTGCTGATGCTGGCGGTGGTTACAGGAAGGAAGCGGAAATCGCGCCGCTATTGGACGTCGAGGACATGGTCCGCATGAAGAACCCCGACTGGAAGTGCGTCTTCACCTACGTACAGAGCTTCTACCGACGGTTCGAGATGAAGCCGAAGGAGGCCTCAACTGCACAACAACATCATGAGGAGCAAAAGACAGAAGAAAAACACGACGAAGAAACGACAGCCGAACCAGTCGCCAATGACGATGCAGTAGCTAAAACTGAATGATGATAACACACGGAACTTGGTGACAAATTATTGTAAATAGACACTGCATACTTTTACTTCTCTACGCGAAAACCATTACACATGCGGCAGGTCTATGCTCCAAATCCGCCAACAATCAGAGCGAAGAGAGGGGGTTAATACTACTACGAGTATCAGGCCTAGCTGTTAGGTCTTGTTCTGTTCAGTTTGTTTGTCACTTAGATTGGCTCATATGAAGAGTTATATAGATAACCTATCATGGCATTTTTGGAAGGAATCGAAGTTGCAACGAACATTCTCGATTATATACTCACTGAATTTGTGAGTGAAATCATCTGGAAATTTTGGTAATAGTTTCGTCCATTACCTGGTGGATGCACGCCAGTTTTCTTGTGTGATTAATCACAAGATGGCACCACTTGCCTGTACTAGGCAAGTGCTGCGAGCGGCCAGCGTGTTAATAGGAGGAGGTGGTTTGTACTCTTCCGAGTTTTCTAGTCGTTTCTAAAGGTAATTATAGCTGATGACTTGCTATAATTCCAATGAGGTTATTATCATTTAGTTTCGCTTAGTTTGTTCGTCCGCTACTTCTGAGAAGTAGGCCTACTTAAAGGTGCAAAACAATTTCTAAAGCCGAGTTTTGAATGGCAACAGAAAACGATCGAGCATCCTGTCGTGATTATCATCTTGCGCTGCACAGAAAACATGTATTCGAATATAATTTATTTGGTACTATAACCGTTCCCTATTTTGTATTTTATACAGCTTTTATGAAACGCAAAAACTGTCGCATATTACTGTGTACAAATTACATAAAGCACAGCAAACACTTCTGACACGATTTTCACCTAATAATTTGCACTGCAGACATCTGCGAAATCTTCATTATGCCACACTACACACGAATAGACTATTATTTATTCATCACTCTTGTATATCTTCAGTACTATCAGCATTATTAGAATCCATTAACAGCATTAGTAAACTCGTACATTACGTAAGAATGCGATGCAAAATTACCCTACAACGACTATCAAGCTTATCCTATGCTGACATCAATAATATTCGTTGATATGAACAAATTCCGCTACAAATCTATACTGTCAACGTGTTATACCGGAATTAAACTAAACCCAAGGTCAGTGCTCACTCAAATCGTTGCAGAACACGGTGGCAACGAAACAGTATAAAATATTTTCTAAATATGCAAACTAGAAGTCGCCAGAAAGCAGTGTGCATTACCCTAATTTTATTTGACTTTAAAAATCTACAACTAAAGTTTGATCATTTTAGGACATTCAACACATTTATTCCCCTGCCTGTCAACTTGATGTTTGTTTAATACGATATACCTACTACAGAACAAGCAAAAAATAAAACGAGTCACAATGCACATAAATAATTGTGATTTTTGCCTGCGGCATATTGCTTCCTGTCCCAAAACATATCATTTCAAAATTTTATGACAATATTGATAAGCGTACGTAACGTTTCGAGTAAATTTACTTATGGACAGAAAAACTTACCAAGAAACCAAACAATAATGGCTTCTTGGGTAAAATGATTAATATCGCACACCTGGACGCAACAGAATGCACAATAACAATGACAGTAATTTCATGATTTCAGCAACAAACAGCACGATGAGACTGCTGAGTTTTTTTAGTTTAGTCAGCTACTTTTTAGGCTACCACGATCAGCTCTGCGGCTGCGAAAGTGACCATAGTCCGGCGTCGCACCGGCCACGTGTCACAGACTTTACAGGTCTATCCACCTACAAGCGTGCTCGATGGCCAGGGCCTCGACCGGAAGATGAGCACCATGTCTGCTCTCCGGCCGTAGATGACACCCTTTATCTTATATTTTTCCTCGCTGGCACTCGTACTTGCCTATGTATTTACGTTACCATACTGTTTACAGTGGGATACCGCGTCGATGAGTTAACCCCCGGGCGCAGTCAAACGTAAGCAAGCAAACTGGTGTAGGCCACGAACGACCGTCGACCAGCGTGGATAAGCGTCGTCGTTAAAGAACTCTGGAGTTTACGCTAATTCATCGCAGGAAGGGAGGAAAGTGGGGGTCAGACTAGTACTCGCTGACGACACTGAGCGTTGGACTGGTGGTGGACAAGAAGCGTGATGTCGGAGATGTGATCGGCGAGCGGCGCGTCGTCAGCGGCAGCATCACTCGGTCACGGTGGTCCGCCCCACACGACGAGGCCGAGACCAAAACCGAGGCCGAGGCCACGATGAAGGCCTCACACCGGTCGACCACCGGCAGTGACATCGTACGTCGTCGAGCGGCAACGGACCCCCACGTTCCACCGTGCCATGCACCTCCTCCGACAATTGTCTTACGATCTGCCCCCGCTGCTGCGGCTGGTTATTTGGATGATGATCGTCGCATTTTTCAGTCGACAGCTGCAGCAGCTTGCCATGGCGCCGCTGAGTCGGAGGTAACGTCGCGAAGTCGTAGATCACGTGGTTCCGTCGCCATGACAACGGCGGTGTGACGTCACGGCCGCCGCGACTCCTGCGACTCCTGACGTCACGCTCGACGGTTACTTTGTTGTTTTTCTTGTTGTTGTTGTTGTTGTCAAGGTAACCAGGCGACAGTGGGACGGCTGTGACGCTGGGATGAAGGATGTCGCTAGACACTGGTGGCCAAGGTGCGCGTTGTTCAGCGTGATAGCTACCACTGACGGTGGTCTCATCTCTTGTCGTCCACGGCGACAACCCAGAGTCACGACGAACGACGTCGTCTGATCCAGGGCTTCTGCGCGTCGTTGTCGTAGACATCTCCGGTAATGAATCTGCTGCATGCAGTCTGGTGGAGTTTACTTTCGTGTTGCCACTGAGCGCCGGATGTCTGGGAACGCTCGGCGGACCGGTGGCTCTGATGCGACAGACTGGCGCTAGGACTGAACGCAGCAGTTTCTTTGCTCGCTCCTTCTCGTCTTCAGCTCGAGCAGTGCGGTCTGGCACGGTTGAGTCGTCATCGCTGTTGGTGTTGGCGGTCGCCGCTGTGAAAGTGTGTTGCGGCCTCGTCTTGAATTCGTAACTGTTCGTCGAGTTACTGCTGCAGCTGCTGTTTATTTCACTCGGACTCGGAGAAACAGGAAACAAACCGTCGTCGCTTTTCAAAGCAACCTTATCCACCGCCTGCGATTCATGTTCCGGCATTTTTGTTGTGACACCGTTTGTCGCGAATTTTGTAGCAGTTCTGAACAGGCTCGAATCGTCGTTGTCGTTGCTCAAAAGATCTTCTCGCGTCGTCATAATTCGTTTAGCTGATGCAGGTGCCGTCGAGCTGTAACTTACCGGTGCATAATTGTTCACATATGCACTCCTTGAATCTTCTTCAGAGTTTTCAGACTTCTTGCTAACAAATTTATCGCTGTCCGTTTCAACCACAGTACGCATCTGTAATATGTTTGGAGCATCTGTATTTTCGTGTGAGCTGTAATCTACGTAGTTTTGCTTACATTCGTCGGTTTCAAGATGGACAGAGTTTGTGTTTTCGACTTTATAATCTTGTGGTCCCTCTATCTTGCTATAAGCAGCGAATAAACCGTTGCAGCCGTTTAAAGAATGACTTTCATTTTCTGCTAATGATCTTCCTGGCAGTTGGCCTTCTGCCATCGTCACATTAATATCGACGCCGCTGTTATTGCTATCATTAGACGTAAGCAGTGTCAAATTATCTTTCACGGCAGGTGACTGAATATACAGAGTAGAGAGCGACGTGAACGTTTTCCCGGAACTATTCGCGTTTTCGTTTAGCGATTTCATTACACTTGTTCCTGAAAGCGACAAATCGTTAACATCACGATTCAAGTCATCGCCAGAAAAAGATGTCAAGAGCTGCGAAGGTGGGTGGCTTAACGACATTGGAGGTGAATACAAACCGTCAGCTTTCACTTCTATCCTCATCGTTGCATCTGTTTCTGTTTCCGGTCCCTGCAGTCCTAGTCTGACAACATTGATCCCTTTCTGTTTATCCGAAGCTTGTTCTACTCTCGTCAAAAATTGTTCATCGTCTGACAGTGTGCAGTCCTTTGAGGAAGCGTTCTGGCCTTCAACGGTGTCGTCATCCGTATGGACCTCAGAATTGGCCAGCGATTCCGCTGTTCGCCTTTCGGAGTCAGTCGGTTCAGTGTTAAAGACTGCAGCCGTTAACTCAGACTGTTTTGCTGACACCATTTCATCGTCGTCTGTTCCTTGTGGTTCTGATATCTCAGATATAAAGTAATCGCCACCCATATCGGTAGTGTCTTCTGTCTCTGACACAGACGACGGATCTCGGCATGTGTCGACCGGGTACAGCTCCGCGCTGGAACACGATAGAGGTACGTCTCTAACGTCGTCGTCATGGTCAGGTTCGCTGGCGAATGCAGCCTCGTTCACCAAATCAAATTCGCACCTCCCGTTTTTGGTGGACTCTGCAACTAGGTCTGGTCTTTGTTGTGACTCGGAAGGTGTTTCGGCGTGATGACTGTTCTCTAAAGACGACGACGACGATGACGATGACGATGCTGATGGTAACGGTGTATACGCATGCGTTTCACTCGGCACAGTATCTTCAGGCATACGTGTAGACGCAAATGTCTGGTCCCATTGTCGAGGGCAGCATTTCTCCAACGCAGCTCCGTCATCCACTTGACTACTATCCACTGACAACGACGCTGACGGCGACAACGATAGCGTTGAGTCTGATTCCAACTCCAGCAGGCAATCGGTCGTTAGGCTGCCCGCAGAACTCTGCTTTTCGACGACTAGATCGTTTGTTAGAGTTATACAGTCAGATATCTGACTGTACGTTTCCTTTACTACTGGCGATTGGTGATTGTCCGCAGACTGGTGCTGGAACGGGTTTTCACTGTCTATTCTCTGACTGGAGTAATTGCATTCTTCGTTACTACGACCAGGCTCGTTGGATTCTTCCGCAGAATTTACGAGCAACGACTGAGACGGTTCATCAGCATCCAGCGGAACACTGGCGTCTGTTGTAAGCATGACTTCAACATCACTGCAGGCGACTTCGTTATAAGCAGGCATGAGAACCGCTGTATTCGTGGTGAACTCGTCACCATCGCTTTGGTGTGTCGAAACGTCATCGGCATCATTTCTATAACACGCTTGTTCGGTCGAGACGGCATCTTGCCCACCGGTGACGTCACGACACGTGACGTCATCGCAGCGCACCTGTCGAATGACGTCAGCTTCCGACGACGTGTCGACGTCATTCTTCAACACCGATGACCCATCGGTTTCACTGTACTCGAGTGAGGTCTGCGACTCGTCTTCTCCCAGCCGGTTGATCTCATCGAGCAGTTTTCGGAACTCCGACGACAACTGAAGCGACCCGAAGCTGACGTCATCTTCGTCGTGGTCATGTGACGCACTCGGTACCATGGCGCCATCTTCGCCAGACTCGGGACTCGAAAACTCGGCTTCCGTCGACGCGCTAGGTCTGGTATTATGACTAGAAGGTGACGCCGGCTCACTCAGCCCGGCGGACATTGAACTGAAGTACAATACACATCAGCATGATTAAGCTAACATGTGTAACCCGGAACAAAAGCGCATCGTCATTTTCGACATTCGAGATTTTTCAATTTTTTTTTCAAATTTTGTAAGAAAAAATAATTTTCGCATGCCAAAATCAAAGTAGAACGTTGAATTATGTTGCCAGCACACTGTGTTTTTGCACTACTGAATACGTTGTATTAAATCTGAAAGACAGGTAGGCCTATCGGCCTTATTAGTGTCTCCTCCTCATGAAACTTAGTTATCTGAATTAACTTCCATAACAGCAGCAAAGTAACTCTGTTGCAAGGAAAGCTGAGCAAGCTAGATTTTACTTTGCAATTTATCGTCGTTTCAAATTCGTAATACATTCGTAGAATAGCGTGTCATGTTCTCGATTATGAACAAATAATGACAAAGTTTTAATCAAGTAATGTTGCGTGCAAACAGGCCATACTGTATAGGCCTACTGCATAGTAAAAAGCTATCGCCGTATTCGGCCGTCTGTTGCAATTTCTCGACGAATTCACCGAAGCCACAGATGCCTGTAGCTCTGGCAGCATTAACCATAAAAAATTATAGCCCTGTCTGCAACTGTCAATGCACAGAGCTTGTGTTTCTAATTACTGCAGGCTAATTTAAAATACGAGTTTTGAAAACTATTTTGTAACAGTATTTACAACAACAAAGTAGAAATAACCAAGCAATTATTGACTTGACACAAAAACTGTTGTGTTCAAGAACAAAAATCTACACGGGTCAATAATGTTAGAATAACGACTTTTTAGGGGGTAACCCTCTTTGACACCCTGTTTGAGGAAAATCCCTTTATCTAGCGGTGAAAAATTTGCTCACAGAAAAATTAGAGACTTTACGTCATCATACCGTGGAAACCCCGAGTCTTTATCTCACCTTGGCTTGAATCGGTACCGCGTCGTGAGAGAGACGGACCGACAGAAATACTCGTACAATAGCTAACACTCGCTTAGGACATAGTGCGTCGCGCGTAAAAATCAAACTGTGTAACCTCTGGCGAGACTTGGTTGATCTCTGCCTGGCAACAAGAACACGCAAACATGCGGCAGACTTCTTGTGTCTCTTGATTACTGCGACCGCTTCGTGATGAGTCAAGTTCTCAAACGATTCGCCGTTCACTTCCAATATCTCGTCACCTAAACACCAGCCAGTTACGTATTTGTCGCATGTGCGCCGGGCATTAATAACTAAAATGCACCAAAAACACCATGTTCAAGTTTGGAATAAATGAAAATGTGCCATACGTTAATTGCAAGACTTTAACTATCGCTGCATCGTTGTCGATGCCATCGCTGATAATGTTATTATCCGGGTTATTAATGCCTATTATTATCAACCGATGACGCTACTGATGGGTCTGACATTCCGAATAACTAGTAACAAAAAGCTTAGCGTAAAAAAAATCACAAATACGCGGATTATTTTTAGCATTATAGAAAAATATGATGCGCAGAGTAATAATTTTGACTGAATCTTTCCAGCTTCCAGTTTTCACGCAGCTGTGCAGCACTGAAACTAATTCTACAAGGTGGTCCAAAAATGTCGAAAAAATGTCCCGACTTGTTTTCGTCAGAACTTCGTTAGATCTCTATTAAAGTTGTTAATTTTTGGCACACAGATGGTTAAAACGATAGAATTATGTGAGGTGCACTTATTTTCCTCCTCACCTAATTTATGTCAAACGCAGATGTTTTAAATTGTTACATTACATGGTGATTATCAGTAGGCCTATCAGATTTCTCACCTTTTTATTACCAATTCGACAGAGGGCGCTATGTGATTTAATAATTTTGTGGCATTAAATATTTTACGCTAAAAATAACAAACAACAAAATAGCTGACTGATGAGCTCAAAACTCGTCTCATCCATGAATGAGTGTTGTGGAGTTTGACCAGTTGATCGTTAATGCCGCTATCAGCCGCGGAGTCACGTTTAAGCTATTGTGTACACTTTGAGCATATATTTTGATAACTTGAAAGCAAGTTGTTACACAAACTTATAATTCTGTTAAATAAATGACATTTTAGTTTATTGTGTGCTTAATTAAGTCGTTATAACTTTTACGGGCATAATTACTCAGCATTATGCAACAATTTTGAGCATCTGAGTTTTACACGGTATTGCGTTGACATAAATTAAATGAGGTGGACAGTGAGTGTACCTCATATAATTCTATCGTCCTGACTATCTGTGTGCTAAAGGTTATTAAATTTGGTGGCGATTTGACGAGGTTCTGACAAAAACAAGTTGGGACATTTTTGGACCACCCTGTATACACTAGATATTCGGCTCTCTAGCATCGACGAACCACACCAGTGACCTGCAAGCAATGAAAAACCACAGAGAAACGGCGGATTTTTGAATTTACCTTCAAACGCTTTAACAGTCATTTTTCTTTTCTATAAGTTGTTCATTTGACAAAAGCAAAGCGTAGTCTTATGTCGTACAGTTAGAAATTTTTAACCACACAATGGAAATGTGATATCGAGAGTATTAAACCGTAGGCCTACGAGACAATGGTCTAAAGACCGAAAATGAGGTCATCATCATCATCATCGACAACCGTGGGCTCAATGCCCGTTGGTGTCTGACGCCATTCTTACTATCGCTGCCCACCGCTGCCTATCTAGGGCAGCGTGGCTTAACTCCTGCA
>Ga0056128_1005599_pt1 | contig 15811 bp, 14 predicted proteins | sample WorMetLIZISLAND2_FD_71113 | JGI IMG/M metagenome (GOLD analysis project Ga0056128, IMG submission 71113) | Marine gutless worms symbiont microbial communities from Max Planck institute for Marine Microbiology, Germany - Olavius geniculatus... ...
ATTAAATATTGTTCGGTAGAATTCCGACTTTATTCACAATAAAATCTCGTGTTTGTTTTGTCATCTAGGCTAATTACTCTAGTAGAGTTACTCCAGGATTCCTCCGGCGGATTACTCTGGGAGTTACTCTAGGATTGCTCTCTCACAAATAGTCCCCTTTATTATTAATAAGTAATAATTACTAGTTATAACTTTCAAACTAGAGGCCTTCAGTCCTACGTCTAGGCTAAATCAAGGACCCAACCGACCTTTACGAGATTGTTGTGGACCCCTCAACTAAGTCGACCTAGCTGCGTTGGGGGCAAACGTCACAGCACCACGCTTTACTGGCGTTGATCCATAGGAGATCGCGACACTCAATAACGTCGTTGCTGCTAGTTACTCACTGACTCACCTCCAGAGCACGCCATCGATGAACGTTCATTGGCTTCTCCACTTCATTTTCCAGCATTCGGATGCGCAGTCGCGCTTTGAACAGATCCTTCATGGACATATTCAGTTCTCGCCTGCATATCGTGCAATTACGTAAGCCATGTTAGCGTGGTGGTGGCGTGGCTTAGCGGTAACGCGTTTCATACGATCAACGAAGTTACTCTACGCCCGGCCGGGTTAGTACTTGGATGGGTGGCTGCTGCGGGCAGATAAACCACGGTATGTAACCAGCCGCCTAAGTCAACTCAGCCTTTCATCCCTCCGTGATAGGTAAATCGAGTACCGGCCTATCTGACTGGAGTTAAGGCGGGGCGCGTTCTCCTGTGCCGGGTGGCAGGTAACACTATGTGATCCCATACAGCAGGTGACGCTCCGTAGCTCTGTAATTGGTTAATCCCTATGAAGAGCTATAACACCACCTTTACCTTTAACTTTACTTTTATGGCTTAATTAATTTATGTCATTAATTTTTTTGTTTTAATTATTGTAGCATATATGACTGCCAAAAAATAGGCCTACTAAAATAATGCTGCCAGTTAAAACATAGTACTGGAACCGTTGCTACCGAGCTAAAGCAAACAAAAAGCTTAAATATAATCGGTTTACTGCGAATTACTGCTTCATGCCAGTAACGTAAGCAGCTATTGTTAGAGAAAGTGTGCATCACTATGACATTAAAAGGTGTAAAAAGTTTAGCTCATCCGTTTCACACGTTGACTTTTTACGTTTGCATGTGACAAGTACTGTTAGATTCTTTAATACAAAAGCAGGGTCTGAAATTCTAACGACGCACACTGACATTAGATATACACATGTACGCGCAGTTTTTTTTTTACAATTATGCAAACAAATGGACATGGTAAGTAAAAGCTGTGAACGCCATTACTAAACCACTGTCCGTAGCAGTTTGGCTGAATTATAAAGTTAAGCGGCACGCAAACTGCAAACTGAGAAGAGTTTCCACAGGCATTGGATAGCAAGAAACGTTTCCTGGCATTTTAGAAAAAAAATTGTAACTGCACAGAGTGCGCTTCAAAATCCGAACTTTACGCTGCACTTTTTACGGCAGTATGTACATTGCTAAATGGCAAGACGTTTCCACTTCAACTACGTGAGAAAGGTTACCTCTTTTGCTCTTACTAACCGCGCTCAACGTTAAGTAAAACAGTGAGACAGTCGAACGTTTGACAAACCTGAGATCGTCAGCAGCTTCACTGCCCTTCGCCAGCACTTTGTTCTTACAACGCTGATTCTGTATCTCAATCTTGAGGATGCGAATGTCTTCAAGCCTCTGCTTGTACTGAAGTTCGGCTTTATGCAGAGTCAACTCGAAGATCTTGATTTTCTCGTAGAGGAGCGACAGTTCGTCGTTGCGTCGTATGAGCAGCGTTCCGATTAAGTCCCTTTCCTTCACCACCTACAGGCATCAGCACAACGGCCGGCTACTTTTATCCAAACGGACTTTGCTGTGATTTTATTTAAGGTGATCCCGGCAATGTCACTTTCCGGATAGGATATGATATGCAGCAACTGCCAATGCTAGTGTGTGTGTGTTAATGATTTGAATCCATTTGCGATATGCAATTAATGTTTATTATAATTGTATTTAGCTATTAGCCATTGGCGCATTAAAATTTTTTAGAACATTATGCGCTTTACTTACTTACTTACTTACTTACTTATTTACAAAAACGTTAAGTAAGAGATGTACGCACCTTCTGAGTTTCCTTCTGGGCGACTGTAGCTTTTCTTTTATGTTGATCGCGATCATGCTTCAGTTTGCTTATCTCCGAGTCGATCACTTCCACTTGCTGTTCGGCCTGTTCTTTGGCAGTTTTGCACTGAATCATATCGTCCTGTGTAGTACGCAGCAAAGCCATTTCTTCATTAAATTTACCCCTATACCGGTCATTTTAAAGTAAATAAGCAGCTTCGAGTCGTCACATAATTTTAAATGCGGTTGTTTCTCGCCACAACATTGGGTAACAAACTAAGATTAATTGGTCAGTTTAACCATTAAAGGCACAATAAGGATTCATACGGTTTTCACCCTTACTGTCAATTTTGACAAAAGTCAGATTTAGCAAAAACACACTCATTCATGGTCAGTCGTTGCATAGACGATTTTGCACCTTATACCATTAATAATGACAATATCAATAATATGGAATTTGCAAAGAAACCGTCTTACAAGTAACACTTATATTTTTCACACTGTTAATGTATGTTAATAAGTGTTTAAAAATAATTACCTAAATATTATCCTAATTAATAATATTAATAATAATAATAATAGCTACAACTGCATAATACATACAGGGTGCGGCAAAAAAGTAGTTCCCTAAAGTTTTTCGCTGTTTTCTCAGCAACCGTTAGGGATTTTAAAGTGAAATTTTACAGTTTTATTTAGTGAAACCTTCCACATCTAACTGTCAAGTAAAATGTGATTCTGTTGAAAAATGACGAAGTTATAGATTTTTTAACATGACCGCCTACCGATTTTTTAGCATTAAAATATTTAAGCTAAAAATGCTACTTAATTTTCAAAAACCGGTAATCTTGTTACTGCCGATGATGTCGCAGTGACGTTTTGATAAACAGTGATTTATTTTCTTTATAAATTATCACTTAACGGAGCGCCACTGGTCCTTTGTGATGAAATCTGGACAGTTGGCCCGCAGCCAGTTTTTATTGCTGTAGGCCTACACTGATTGCCAAAGTGACAGGACCGCTGCTATCTCTCGTCACGTGAGCTTTGATCAAATTGCTTGTGTAGTCAATCACTGATCAATAGCTGACGTAGGCTTACCTGCAAATTTGCTGCATCCTTCTCGGCGTTCACTCTGGCTAAATTAACTTTGGTTACTATGGCTTCCTGGAATGAAGCCTCCTCTTTCAGTTGGTCCACTTGATGAGCCTGGAGTTTCAGCTGACGCTTCAGTTCCTTGATGTCATCCTATTCAGTCGATTGCCGCGTGCCAAAAACAAGCATAATGATAATTACCATTATTTTACAGCCTCATACAAGTTTGGTCTGCGGCGTCGTGACTTTGAAAAGTTGGGAGCATAAAGTTGCAACTTTTCGACGGACAGGTGCAAATTTCGACAGAAGAGATATCAATGCTCAACAAACTAATTTCCTCATATTTCCCAAAATGGGAATATCCAGCCCTATATTTTGTATTTTTAAATAAAAAAAAATTTTATGACATAAAAAAAATTTCGACAGCCTAAAATTTAGAAAAATTTTCCAGCCTACCCCTCTGTGCGCCAAAACGCCACCATTATGGCCGCGGAAACGTTATATAACCGCGTTATTTTCAGTAACGTAACACTCATCGACTAACACCGTGCAACGTAACTCGTAGCCGACCAGTAATAGTCTGGTACGGATGTATTATAGTGAGACTTCCGACGTCAACTCATATAGCTGTAAGCTAAGGGGAGACCATCATGATAGAAAAATATCACATTCCCATTCCCTTAGGCTTTACCTGTGTTTAAAGCGCGAGTTATCTAGCATAGCCATTCGGTGTACTACGTCGTTTAACGTGGATTTATTTCTTACTTTCTCGTAAATGCTGCGCCCGATCGTGCACGATCTTGAGCACGCTCTGCGCGGCCGGTTGACTGTACGTTTAGGTCACTGCGCGATCACGGGTCTTTTATAGGGTTATTGTTGGGGTTCTAACTTAAAATGCGAACGGTTAAGGTTAGGATTAGGTTTAACGTAAAGTGTGAAATGGTGTCACTGACGGTAGCTTCGACTAGATTCTTGCTGGCGATGTTGCGCTCGTTACGAACAGTCTCGAAGAGTTGTTTCAGATGTGAGACTTTTGCCTCCGACTCTTCTGACTTTCTCTTGTATTGAAGTATGTCCAGGTCCATGTCTTTTATCTTTTCATTCAAATCATTCATCTACCCATTGACAGAACACAACACATGTTGGCGTCAATCAGATTTATAGCTTACAAAGAAGCACATATTTTTTGCACAATGCATTTAATGACACACGTAGGCGTTCTCAAAAGACAAATAAAACTCAAATCAAATAAAATACTGAAAATACTGAGCTGGAAAAAAGTGCGTGAGCTAAATAATGCTAACGCGATAATCAGGCCGTTTGCATTTCATACGTTTAATATGTTTGACAGTTGATACAAGAAACAAAAAATACAAAAAAAAATTGTTGAAGTTTTATCACGAATATTGTAAACTTTTGTTTTTCCGAAACACAAAGCCAGCGACACACGGCATAAAACTGCTTTTTCGGTGTTATTATATTACGTCAGCAGTACGCAGTGTTTATGCTCATAGACCTATGCAGGGTAAGTTTATTTTAGTAGAGTCCGTGAAGATGATCCAAGTAAAAGTTATGAAAATATAGTTAAATTATGCATAGAATCTATCAAATAAATTAATATTTTCGTTGCTCAGGCATGGAAAATGTGGAGTTGTGCAAACCATAAAACGCTGTTGAATGCTGACAGATTCAAAAAAATGTATCGCAGTGCAGCACGATTACCGTTTCGGCGTTTTCGGCGAGTATTCTCATCTGGTAGTCACGGGTCTTTTCCAGGCTTTCCGCAGTTTCGATCTGCTGTTCAATCGTCTTCTCGCTGCTGCGCAGCACCGACGTCAGTTGTACCATTTCCATTGTCAGCAGTTTATTCTTTTCCTGAAGCGACTCGACCTCCACTCTGGTCGAATCCAGTCTCTACACAGCCAGTCACACACAGTGCAATGACAGTCACCGTGAACATTTAACAAGAAAGCCCAGCTGTCGCTAGAAAAGACGCGGTACGGCCCAGACAGTTCTTGTTGCAGTACTGACTTTCAAGGTCATCTAAACGTATGGCACTTCTTATTAGTGATTAATAGTAACCTCAACCTATCTCTCACCGTTTCCAAAATATGGCCAGTTACAGCTTAAAAATTTATATTGAAAATTGCGCTTAAACCGCTGCAGATGAAAACATGGTTACTATTGACAACTTCTAGTAAGTCGCCAGCGTCCTATTCAATGGTGCTATCGTCTACTCTTTACGACTTACCGTTTAGCAACAATATTGCACGAGTGGCTGCGGCATACCACAGTGCGTTATGACTCTTCAAGGTCATTCAGGGTCGATGATTTTTGTTATTTGGAAGCCGATATGTGCCTTCCTATTAGTGATTAATAACAACCTAAGCCTTATCTGGCACCGTTTAGCCACAATACATCCGTGACGGACGACGGACGGGCGGACGACAACGATGCCAAAAACGCCATACAGCATAGCTGTAGCGCGTCAAACATACAACGCCGTGATGCATTTGCTGACTCAGAGGCTTTTAACGAGCAGTTATTAGCCTACGGTAGATAGGAGAGCGACTGAGATGAGTTAGAATAAAAATTATAACGAAACTGTGCAATTAACTGTTTTGTTCGTGTTAACCGTAATATGCAACGTTAAACGTTAATTTCATTTAAAGTAAAATAAAGTGAAAGACATTTTTCGTTCCTCTGAACAGATACTGTAAATAATTTTAATAACAAAACACACAGAACGTATAATTATTTTAGCTAATATTTGCTTTCATGAATTACGTACGCTTCATCACTGAGTTTATTATGTGTCTAGATTGTAATGAAGCTGTTTTTTTGTTAAAAAACATGCACAATGAATAAACGAAGACCCACTTTTTCGACGTTGACGTGGTCTTTCAACAGTTCGTCATACCGTTTTATGTTTAACTCTGCAGTGGATTTGTATTCCTTTTTTTCTACAAAACCAAAAACGTGCCAGCTTTGTTGTTACGCAAGACAGCCGACGGAAAGCAATTTGTACAAGTACAAGAGGAGCAATAACTATAACAGCAACGGTAGACCTATGCAGCACACGACATCAGTTGCAGATGAGGCACTTCGTCTTCACTTACAGTTTTGAAACATAACTATCCAAAGATTTTTGTACTTTTTTGGCCTACATATACTGTGCGGTTTGTTTAACAGTAGGCTAATGACAAATAAAGATGTGAAAATTGTAATAAATTGTAATTTTAAAATTATTTTTAAAATAATACAGTTACAAAAGGTAAAGGTAAAAGTAAAAATGGTGTATAGCTTTTAACGAAAGCTTCGGAGCGTCACTTGCCGTATGAGATTACACAGTGTCAGCTGCCACCTGACACATGACATGTGAACGAACCCCGCCTTAATCCTAGCCAGACAGACCGGAACTCGATTTATCTACCCGAAAGGGATAGAAAGCTGAGTTAACTTTGGTGTTGGTTATACTACCGCTTGGTGGTGTAAAATGTTTAACTGCCACCATAAATGGAAACAATTATTCTGTTGTCTCGGGAGTCAAAAATGATGTCATCTTGCACTCATGCACAATGCACATTAAGCAATGACATTATTAGATGGATTCGTCGTTTGCTCTACATTAGCATTTGGGTGACTGGTCTCAGTTTTACACAACCAACTAAGAGAAAACGTATAAATAATAATCATCAGATATAATACTTTTACAAGCTAGAAAAAATATGAATAACAATAATATTGCCAAGATAAAACAGCGACGTTTTAGCAGTAAAATAACTAAAATTGCAATCAAAATTCTACAAGATAAGCAATACGTGTGGCCAAAATTAGTTAAACAAATTAGTTGAATGCATGGCTTTGAAAATTTCTTATAACTTCTGTTTTCACTGTCCATATCCTCCATTTTTTAAAAAATCGGCTAATTATACAAAATGGGCCCAAAAATTAGCACCATATTTTATACACTTTAACTTCGTCAAATATCAGTCAATTTTCAAATTTTTTTACTGTCAAAATTAGGAGGAAATTTGTAATAACATATCACTAAAGATTTCACTACACATATATAATGTGTCGTTACACTACCTTGTGAAATATCAGTGTCGTAAAAGCAACAATTGAAAACAAGACTTATGTAGCAACAGATTTTAAAAATCAACAACAGAAAACAACTTTTTGTTTCGGTTATTGTCTAAAGCAACTGTCACATCGTGCCGCTTTTCCGCTTTGCTGCTGGACGACGCACTCAAGCCGGCGAAGCCACTGAGCAATGGCGCGATCAACGGTGCTTTTACAAAACACAAAGTAACGTAGCAACACATTTGTGATGTCACGGGATTTAATAGTGTTATTGCAAATTTTCTCCTAATTCTGACAATAAAAAAATTAACAAGAAGCCCAGCTATCGCTAGGAAAAGCCGACTGCACCGCTTACATCCGCAGCTCAGCGTCCGACTTCCAATCACCGAGAGAAAGCGATTTCTCAGAGGTGACGCAGTTCCGTGCACGCTATGTTAACGAAACACTGCTCTCGAAAGCTACACGTCGCGAATGACACGTCTCGCCAGGCGAGATAAACAGCTGCAGTCGTCAATAACCGACAGAAATATCGGACGCAGGTTACGAAAATTTTTCTCACAATAAAAACGCTTTCCTAAGAAGACGCTCTGCAGCCCATACAGTTTCTGTTGCGGTACTGACCTTCAAGGTCATCAAAGGTCAATGATTTCCATGTCGTTTGACAGTGCGTATGCCACTTCTTATTAATGATTAATAGTAACCTCGGTTCTATCTCTCACCGTTTCCGAGATAGGGCCACTTATAGCTTAAACATTTTCATTGAAATTTGCGGCCAAGTCGCAGCAGATGGAAACATGGTTATTATTGTCAGTCTGTAAAAAATCGCCAACGCCCTATCTGATGGTACGATCGCTGATCCCCTACGACTTATTGTATAGCCACAATACCGCACGATTGGCATACTATGGTGCATTATGACCCTTTAAGGTTATCCAAGGTCAATAATTTTTTCTTATTTAAAAAGCGTATGCTTAGTGATTAATAGTAACTTTGGCCGTATATCTCATTGTTTCCGAGATATAGTCAGTTTTCCATTGAATTTCCTACCCCTTTATTCATTCAACCCCTAATTTGAAAATGTTTCCCTGCACTAGATTAATGAAATTTTGCATGCCCAAATTTAAGGCACACAGCTACTTACATGTGTAAAAAAATTTTTCTCTGCGACCTAATGCTTAGTCACAATACATCCGTGACAAACGACAGACGGACAGACAGACAGACAGACATTAGCATTAAAGAACAGGTCTGTTGCATTTTCGTAAATAATGACGGAAATGCTACAAACCTGTTATTTACGAGTTTATACTAACCGTTTTTGAGCACAGTTAACTCAGTGTTCAAGTCGTTTATTTGTTTTTCCAGATTGCTTCGCATGTTGTTAAGAAACTGCAGTTGCTTCACGTGATTTTCGCGAACTCTTTGCAGTTCGTCCACCTCTTTTCTGGCGACTTTGACATTATCGTGTGCATGCTGTACAAAACCAACACAGGAATTGCCGCTACATCACCCAGGATACTGAGTGTGTAAGCATCGCTCAAATTAACGTCTATAATTGCAATTTAATGTAACGGAATAACGCAGTGAATACGAAGAACTATTAACATTATCTTGCTTTTCCAAAGCAGGCACAAATAACAACATAATTAAATAGTGTAGTGATGCGGTCGCAGCAACCGAGGCAGATATACAGTGTTGTTGTTGAAACCTTTAAAAAAACTCGACACCAGGAGCAAGACGTTTCACATACAGTGAATGCAAGTGCAGTTGAGTCACGAGACCTCGGTTTCAAAATCACCGAACTGCAGTAATAAAAAAAATTACTGCACGAGAAAAGACAACAAAATGCTGGATTTTTATAGAACGCCTGAACTCTGAAAAGAAACCAAAGTCGATTCAGTTAGCAGGCATGCTATTGCATAAACTAATGACACGTAGCCTACCAACAAAAACGATAGACCCAATACAGCTATTACACTAATGCTTGTGTGAGTGCTGGTGGCTTTGAGACACACGTTAACAAGAGTCATCCCTTCCATTTACTTTCTATTCCTTTTCTCCTTCCTCTTTCCCTTCTTTTTCCCCTTCCCTTTTTTCCTTTCAACCTTGCTCCGCAAGTTATCAAAGTTCCTTCCAGTTTGTGTATAATTTAGTTTTTGTGTGATCTTTCGTCTACACCCGTGGAGTAGAGACTACAAAACATCGGTGGTAGCGGCATGACTTTTATTTTGCCCAAAATCCCACTCTTGTTTTTCGCACTTTTTATATTAGAGCAGTTATCATCCGAGCAGAAAAGAGCCGGCCTTGTAAACTTTTAATTTTTTAATCAAATTTTTTTAATTAATTTAATTATCTGTGTTTATGTGTACGCGATACGCTATTCTGATTGTGCTAGCAATGTTACATATACTGTATAATACAGATGCGAGGTGCTGTCAGACGAGATATCCATCCGACCGACCTTCACATCTCGATGCAGGTCGCGTATCTCCACGTCCTGTTGCTCAGTGACTACCAGCTGACGTTCGGCCTTCTGTTGTTCGTGGATCAGCTTTATATGGAGCTCACTCATCTCAGCAGTGTGATGGTTGATCGTCAGCTGTACAGTACAAGTTGTACACAGTAGTACACAGTACATAGCACACAGTACATCGTAGTGGCTTAGCCAACCAGATGTCCCCGCGTCGCTAATGGTGATTTTTTTTCTCTGGTGACATCAGACCACTTCATTTCACAGGCTATTTATTGTCAGATGAGCAAGTAAAAATAAGCTTACTAAAAATTTGTCAATAATTATTATTGGAATTATGACCAGAAATCAGTGGCTTTTCTTTGGACAATGGCTAACGGTTGGACCAGGTTGGTGTCAAGATGGCGTTTGCGGGCGGGCGACTAGAGAAATTCGACATGTAACTAATAAAACGTGTTTGGCTGCCAGACCTTCTGTTCGCTGATGACGGCTTGGTATGCTTGTATGTCCTTCTGTAGTGTGGAGTTGGTATGCTTTAAGCTTTCGACCTGAGCAAGCAGTTGGGAGCGTTCCTGTCGCTCACGTTCCGTGCTACGCAGAACTTCAGACAGCTGCAGCTTCAGACGCTGCGTGTCGTTTTCTTTCGTAGTTATCTGATATTTCAGCTGCGACACAGACACACGCACACAAACGTCTGTAACAATGGTTCTAAATAGCGACCGTGTCTTTCAGCAGACCGAGTCGGCTTTTTAAAGTGACCAGTATTTAACAATTATATCTGTACCTGCTTGAATAACATACTGACAAAGCGAAATAACTAAATTGGTATAAAAAATACAATAAATTTAAGTTGATGCTCACGAGACGCGCGAAAGCCTATAACAGTTTTGGTTCAGTAGTTTAGCTGAAAATTAGGGTGTTCACGTCAAGTTAATATACAAATGCCAAATTATCTATCTGGATCGCATAACGATAGTTCCGTGGCGCCACCTTGTAAATAATGTAGACTTGTGCCGCAGCCCAAAATCGCAAAAAAACCATAAAACCCTATATTTTGGCGTTCAAGGTTATTCAAAGTCATTGAATTCGGCGCCAATCGAGAGCCAGTATACGACTTTCTATTAGTGATTACTAGTAATCTAGGCCCTATCTCGCACCGTTACTGAGATACAGCGACTTATTGGCCAAAAATCGCAAATTTTGCCTACCCCCTCTCATTTAGCGCCCTATTTTGGGGTGACGCCCTTCGAATTTATGGAAAAGGTCTACGGTTCCTGAAACTAGAGTCTTCCAGGCAGCCGAAGGTGAAGATTTGGTGATTCTAGCTTGCACCGCTTTTGACTGATCCGCCCGTGTGACAGACGGACAGACGGACAGACAGAATTGCGATGGCTAAGACGCGCTGAAAGCAGTAGCTGCTTTCGCGCGTAAAAACTGTTTATGACAGCCCTACTGATATTCAAACAACGCGCACATATTAATATACTAACTAAACTAGTCTATTAGTACAATCCTATTTTAATAGATCCACTAACATCCTTGTATCAATGATACGGTACTTGATAATCATATACCAGTATGTAATAATATTAATTTATAACTATTGCTACTGGTAGGCCTACATTTGACGCTTAAACACCATAATAATCATACATGTATTTTTTGCAATTTTAAGAGTTCTCATGCGAGGACTTTTGATTGACTGTTTGAAATACATAAGGATTTGCGTACTTCCATATTTTGTTCTTCCAGACCACGGATTTTCTTGTACGCAACAGTGAGCTTGCCAGTAGAATCCGTTTCCTCCAGCGCTTTTCTCATGTGCGCGAGTTCCTCGTCTTTGTCTTGATTCTGCTTCTTCAATTCAAGGTTAAGTCGCTTCAGCTCGAGCAGTCTACAAACAATGTGTCCACTGCATGCCAGTTGTTGTCAGCTTGTCAGTGTCGAAGTGAGTCGCATCGTGGTCGCCACGCTGGAGATGTCACATTAATGTCATTGAAGTCGCGTTATGTAGCCGGATCACTCGTCATCACAGTTAAAGTCATTGTAGCTCTGCAGAGCGTAAGCGTCAAAGGAGTAATGTCATATATGGATTTTTGATTCTTAATTTTGTACAAAAACATAGCAGCACTTGTTCCATTGTTTCGTTTAAAGTTTACCATTGTTTTTCGTTTTTTAGTTTATGTGCATGCTTTAGACATGTAGCGCAATTTCATGCAAAAATGCTTTAGCAGCTGTCGACTGCTAAACATTTTCTTACGTCTGGCGGATGGCCATTTGGTTATAATTTTCTTAAGGTGCATACAGAGCGACGTAACTAAACTGAACTAAACCGAACTTACATGGTTTAGTTTTTGACGAAATGATCAATGGGCAAACAGTAAGGCATTGCAGTGAGCGCCGTCTGACAGCGTCGGTGACTATGTGACTACGCGCACGTACGCGTCAACCAATAACCAATGGACTCGCCTTGCTCGTCCGTTGGTCAGTTCATCAAAAACTAAACCGTGTCAGTTCAGTTCAGTTTAATTACGTTGCTTTGTACGCCTCTTAGAATGTGTGCAAAGCGACAAAAATGAAATAAAACGTTTTATTTCATTTTAGTTCAGTTCAGTTTTATCGTATTATACACTCCTTAACAGCAGTGAAATATGTTACTCGACGTGTAACTATATGATGTCATACGCGCGATGATCCTCGCTGGTCTGAGTGGAGCTTTGGTCGACCTTCTCGGTGAAACCTCCGAGCTCGGTCTTGATGCCTTTGCTGATGTCCAGTACTGCTCTGTTCTGCGCCGCATCCTCATCCAGCTGTAGCCATGCGCCCTCCAACGCCTGCAGTCAACACGATTCGCTACAACAACTTGCACGTCATCATTTGCCGTCACAGACAACTGCCAACGATACATAAACACATGCATGTTTGTTGACATTCAGAAAATATAGCAAACCGCACTCGGTAAATCAAATACGCCATTGCCGATGACTTCGAGTGATCTTAAGTCACTTTATGAATGCTTTATTCGCAATAAGTGCAGACAATAAAAACATAAAGCAGACAGAGACAAAGACAGACAGAAAGAAAAAGCGAGAATTAACGCATTAAATCCGACACTCTGGAAAAAGTACCCATATTTACCCACAGTTTCCGCGGCAAATTTTGCGAAATTTTGCAGATCATTTTGCAAAATTCCGCTGCTCACCGCGGCAAAATTGTTTAAATTCGCGGCTCACCATGGCCATCCAATTGTGAGTAAACTGAGCCATATATCCTGTCAAAAACTTTCATTATTGAAGGCTGGCGTTGTGCACAATTATGCTAGCAACATTGAAAGAAAATTATCAGTCTTTTTGTTTCTTTTTCAAAGTGTAATCTGTCAAGTCAAATTGTGTTTTTATGTGATTGCGGCTATTAGTAGAGCTCACACTGACGCTGCCGCCTGATTACAGTCATACTGCAGCCGACGCCGAGGTTGGCTATTGAAACTAGTCAATAATCATTGGCTGCGACGACCAGCTTGTACGATGTGTCTTCGTCATCGCACGATCTAAGTATTTTATATGCGTCTCTTAATGTCAGCGGGAACGAGTCCAGAAAGGCGGGATAAGTTAATAAGAACAGTCACTGCAGGGCGTTGTCAGGCTGGCTCTCTCAGACTGTCTGTCGAAAGAGTTTGCTACAACGCACATTTACTATTATAATGTGCTGTGTCAGAAACTCCAAAACAGTAGCTCAAACGACTGTAAACATCTATCGTCAAGGTCAAGCTAGGAAAAGCTGCAGCGACTGTTGTAGCCTATCAGTATACCTGTCGAATCTCGGTGCTGAACAACGTTTCGTCTTGTGTCATCTGCAGAACGGCGCTGACTCTGGCCACGTTTGTTTCGATCTCGTCGTTGAGTTGACGACATTTCTGCGTCAGTCGGCGCTCGTTCTCGTGAACTCGCTGCAGCGTGTAGAACAACTTCTCGAACTCGGTATGAAACTTCTCCATCCCATGTTCGCCGGCTATCTCCTCGAGCGTCTGCATTCACCACACGCGAAGCATCGAGATATTGTCGGCGGAGTGTCAGCTGTATGAATTTACGGTTATTCACAAGCGTAGATTTAATCTAGATCTTTGCGTGTTTTAGCATTATTAGAATTTGTTGTTTAAGGCAAGTCACGTATAAGCAAGCTGCTATACTTATTTGTATAGACTGAACAAAGCACTTTTTATTTGACATTTAAAATACGTTAAAAATCAAGGAATATGTACAACAAAAAATAAAGCGATGAGATCAAAGAAGAATTATAAGCAGACAACAACTTTAACTGTTTTTGTTAAAAAAGGTACATATTAAATTGTTAAATTGATTAAACATGCCAGCTATTTAAATCAATTAATTATTTTTAAACTGTACATTGATTAGCTGATTAGCGGTCGTTCTGTAGAACTGTGATAAAGTGATCCCAGGATATGTCACGAAGTCATAATATTATGAGGTCGTTCGTGTGGCAGGCGAGATAGCCAGTTAACACGATTTCGTGTTTCAAATGCATATTAAGTAATAAATTTTAGGTTTACATCTAGACAACTATAGTACGTAAACGACTAGACGTTACATGTTATCCTAAACAACGTGACAAAGTTTGTTAAATTTGTCAAAACTTTAAACCCAACCTCCTTAAATTTGTTTTCAAGTCTGGCAAATTGGACTTCTTCAGACACAGACAAATCATCTTGTGTAATCTCCTCTTCATTTTTCTGCTGCTAAAACGACACGATCACGATATCACGATATCACGTGTGTCACGATATAGAATAGTTGCTTTGTAGTGTTCCCGAAACCCACCGGTAGTCAGCTGTGAAGTAGTGTAGTAACAGTATGAGGGTAAGGTGGGCAAAACCCACAGTCATTTACGCCAATAAAAAAACTTGAGAACTACGTGTAAGCGGTTCGGCTGCAGTATTCCAATGATTGAAAGGTCTTGCAATCTACATTCGTTTCCATGCCGCAAACTGGTTGTTCTCGGTCTGCATTCAGTAACGTGAATGATAACATTGTTGGTTGTTGATAAGGACAATAAACTATAGTTTACACGAACGACGAATCGGGCAAGAAAATCAATAAAAGTAAAATATGATCTACACAAGAGCTTTCTTATTTTTTTTTATCCCGTTTACCTCATCCATTATCAAGCTTTTTTTCTAATTTGTCACTTTTGCATTTAACGCTAACAATGTAAAGCAAACAACGAAAAGAGAACAATGAAAATTGTTGCTATGGCAGCAACGACGTGGCATCTACTGTGATGGCATCTCTCCGCAACAGAACCGCGCTATCGAAACAAATTAAAATGACCTGAATAACGATAAAATGCATACCGGTATCATTGTAATGTTTGTATTTACATGTGTTTAATTATCTAAATTTTAATTCAAAAATAAATGCGTTTATGTTTGTGGAAATAATACAAGAGTGAGTGAGTATGGTTTAACGTCCCGCACGACACAGTAGGCCCTATAGGTCATCATCATTCGTTTAATCAACGCAGTTGACAAACCGCAACAAGTTACAATACAATCAATCGAAAATAGCCCGCCCACGCAGATAAAAGAAAAGTAACACTGTTTAAAAAACTCAGACGACGAAATCCAAAAAAAACATAACTGCATTTTTTGGGACTGAAAAAATACAAGAATCATAGTACAATAAAATACAATACAATATTCGTTTAATTCAAGCGTAGACAGACCGCTACGCAGGTTACAATAAATTACGCTAGTGTTAACAGTATGTAGGTTAGAGGATAAAAGTAAAGCGCAGTATAACATGATATGCAATTTAAAAATCTGAAAATAATAAAATAAAATAAACAAAGAATAATAAAAAATAAGTGTAGTAGGTGATAATTCCAATAAATGTCTTTAAAAAGCATCCTGGATAAAAAGTTTTTATCATCTGTTTTAACATGTAACGTTAGATCATGCCGTCTTTGCCTAAGGTTGTAATCATGAGCAGTTCTTTCTGGTAAGA
>Ga0056128_1005600_pt1 | contig 15811 bp, 9 predicted proteins | sample WorMetLIZISLAND2_FD_71113 | JGI IMG/M metagenome (GOLD analysis project Ga0056128, IMG submission 71113) | Marine gutless worms symbiont microbial communities from Max Planck institute for Marine Microbiology, Germany - Olavius geniculatus... ...
GCCAGTTAAATTTTTGGCCATTTTGACCATTGGTTAGTGCAACGGGAAACGCGAGTTATGCAAATCTGTCAGTTAACACTAACTTGACCGGCCAGTTAAGATCCAGAAACCGGCCCTTAAAGTGTTAAATCTGTCGATAGGCCTACCTGTAGATCTCAGAATATTTTCAACAAGAAGCCCAGCTGTCGCTAGGATAGCCGACCGTACTGGTTGTCAGTGACTTTCAAGGTCATTCAAAGTCGTTGATTTTCATTTTATCTGAAAGTGCGTATGTCACTTCCTATTAGTGATTAGTAGTAACTTTGGCCTTATCTCTCACCGTTTCCGAGATATGGCGAGTTTATCATAGAGTTTTCTACCCCCTCCATTCAACCCCTAATTTGAAAATGTTTTCATTCCACTAGATGACTGAAATTTTGCGTGCCTGAATTTAACACACATGGCTAATTATTCGTGTAAAAAGTTTTCCCCTACGAGCCAAAGCTTAGCCACAATACAATACATTCGTTACAGACGGACACACGGGCAGACATACAGACGACGTCAAACTTGCCAATATCTCGACCGTTATTTAAGTACGGTCGGTTAAAAATGCTTCACAAATGTTTTTTTTATTCTACGTACATGAATACTTTGTAGAAAATATGTGCAAAATAAATCTCAATCACGAAGTGCCACTCACACTAGCAGTCGCAGTGCGCTTGACGAGAATAATTTGAGAAGATTGAACTAGAAACAATTTCTCCGACAATTACACGTATTTTTGGCGTACATGTATGTTTACAAAACAACAGCTATCTTAAGCTTTAAGCGAAGTTAAGTTCTTGTTTATTTTACGCAGAGCATAACTTAAAGAACTACACCCAACGCGCTATTATCTTTACTGGTAACTGCGCGCTGTGAAACATGTCGTTTTGCTCACATTCTTAGGCTTACTTGCACTGATGTAAGAGAAAGTATTACCTGACTATAAAGTTGGTGAAACGACGGAACGTTTCCGTCGTCGGTGGTCGAGAGATCTGTACAGTAGGCTATTGCGTGACTGTGTAGACTCGTATTGCAGCAGCGAGCCATGCCAGAACGGTGGCAGCTGCAAGTCGACCGGCACAGGCACATCGTCACGCACGTACAGCTGCGAGTGTGTCGACGGCTACACCGGCAAGAACTGCGAGAGTCAGTAAAGTTCTGTCTTTGCCTCTGCCCACATCAAGGCTACACTGTGTCTGCATGTTTCAAAACACCGGAACCTTGGGACATTTTCAAATAACACCAGTGGCGTCATTTCAGTAAATCGTTGGGAGGGGGAAGGTTTCAGTCTGTGTAACGTATTGTTCTTGCAGTAGTAACACTGTTTCAGAAGTACAAATTACAGGAAAAAATAAAATCATAAATCTTTGGGGTCTGTAAATTCCCGTAGCCCTCTCTAAATGACGCCCCTGATTTTTTTCTGAATAACACCAACTATTCCGATTCAGTATCAGCAAATTTTGGCCCAAAGAATCGGCATATAGCCTAATTAGCACTTGATAAATAGCACTTGTCACTTATGGGAAATACTAAGGACAAAATCGTAGCTGATGGATCAAAAAAAGCATATGGCATAAAACTACTGTTTAGTGTTTACAGATGCGCTATAGGCAGAGTGAGATTGTTGTGCGGCCGTAATAAGCAGCATTACGGGTTTTGCTCGTCCGTCCGTCCGTTTGTTCGTCTAACGGGAGTCCTAACTCGATAACTTAACGGCGCAGAAGAACTTATTTGGTGCTAACGTTCTTCGGTGTGTCAGTTATCAGGTCAAAAAATTTAAGGTCAGCGGGACGGCTGCACAAAATCGGCATTGGACCGACGCAGGTTTCTACAGTTGTCTGTTGCATAGATGTTAAAAACATTAATTTGCAAATAAAAAACAAAAAACATGTTTTTTCACTTTTATAAAAACATGTAAAAACATACATAACAAACATTAAACTACATTTGGCAGAAATTAGCACAATAACATGTTAAAAACAAAAACCTACCATTTGTCAAGAGTAAAAAACGACATGTACTGAATGTTATTATGTAACGGTGATTATGGTACAGATCGAAAACAGGGCTAAACGCAATTTGCTTATGAGAAATGCATCATATTTGTAATTTTGTACGTTTATGTTTTAATAAGAACAAAAAAGGCAACATTAAAATAAAACAAAAACATTTTAAAAATATTAAAAAACATTTAAAATATTTTTTAAAAACATAGAAACATGTTTTTAAAACTTTTATAAAAAACATTAAAAATGTTTTTACATCTATGGTGTGTTGTGTTGTTTAAGTCGCGCCGCTGCTGTCGAGCAAGGAAGCAAGCAAAGAGACCGTGCGCGGCTTCCTATCAAGCCTCAGCAACACGCGCAATCCGGTGGTCTGGCCACTGCTTATCGTCTTCGTTCTTCTGCTTCTACTCAGCACGTTCGTCGCATGCTGCATCTGCGTCGAACTGCGCAGGTAAGAGGATGCCTGTACATGTGCCACTGTTGCGCAGCTGTTGCGCGATAGTAGGCACTCACCGTCTAAGCGTGTGTGGGTGGCGGTCACTGCGACTGTGACGCGTACGTGCGCGTAGTCAATTAGTCGCCGACGACGCTGATAGACAGTGAGTGCCTACTGTTTTGCAACATTTGCACATGTAGGCAATCTTTAGGCTCACCAACGGCGCACCGTCGATGTACGTCCAACATTGGCGGACGAATAGCATCAGTGGGCCTGGGAAGCGTCATAAGTTCCCCCCTCTGGCGGGGTCTGAGATAGAACCCTAGCCGTACACGATTTTATTGCATTTTTTCTTAAAACCGACCTCTTTGGTTCTAAAATGCGGCAGCTCTCGATAATTTACCCAATATTTACTATTCCTCTACTTTGGGGAGGGGAAAAGTGATTGGTGTCTCCACTAGAAACTTTAAAGAGACATGTCACATGTCCCTTTGTCCCTTCAAGTGACGCTATTATACAAATATCTTTGATCGCGCACGAATTTAATTCGTAGCCTTAGCCTTAGTTTTACTACACAAATTTATAATGCACCACATTGGCAAAGTAAAGCAAAGGGCGAATTTTGCCATTTTGTGGGACATAGCTTCTTTGCTTCTTCCTTAAATCCGCATATGCATTACTATTTAAGCAGTAAGTTCAACTTCTAGTCTTAAGTTAACGCTGCAAATCGGTGGGTGTTGATGTGCGAGCAGGAACATGCTGATAAAGCGCTACAAGTTGTACAAAGTGGTGGGCCTGGAGAAGGAATTCCCCATGACGTCATCGGTTCGTCTGGCACTGAAGATGACGAAGCGTTGGTTGATGTGCCGCTGTCTCAAGTCAAACGACGAGCCGCCACAGCCGTACGCTGCACTCGCGCCGACCACCATCAACGCACCTATCGTCAGCTTCTGTATGTTACATAGGCCTACCTGCTGCCCTCACTCGTCTCGTTTATGGAGTTTCATCTAACCTGATTAAAATTTTGTTCAGTGTTACGTGATGCTGATTAATGCTGCAAAGTGCAATGAATTTACGAAGTGTACTATGCCACGTTACGGTGATGATGAAGTTATTGACTTGAGTAATGGGGTGTTTACACGATCCAGCAAACGTCCAGCAAACTTCCAGCAAATGTATTCAAAATACACGTGCTAATGCTGAACGTTTGCTGGATCGTGTAAACATCCTATAACTGAATTAATCACGTCTTCGCTCACCGTCAGTGCCCTACAGTTGCTTCGCTTATTAACCGTGCGATGCACGTAACGCGTGCAAAGTACCGTATTGTCATCGTGAGCTGTCCGTTCGTTTGTCTGTTTGTCCGTCTGTCTGTAATGTCGATATAGCATGGCCATATTGGTCGCGTTACTTGGTAATGAATTATCTCAGGGTCTTCGCTCCTCGGAATCCAAACGTCAGCGATTTGGTCGATGGAAAACCTCCCCACTTCTCAGGCGAGTGAGGAAGTCACTGAAACGACACTGCGTTGACGTTGTTAAGGGTTAAGGATTTTGTATAGTCTTTATCGAGAACCCATCGCAAAGCTACGGAGCGTCACCTGCCGCATGGGCTTACATATGTTACCTGCTGCTTGACACAAACAGGCGAACGCGCTCCGCCTTAACCGCAGTAAGAAAGGCTGGTATTCGATTCATCTACCCCGAAGGGATGGAAGGCTGGCTTGATGTTGGTGTTGGTTATATAATGAGATAGTTTACCTGTCAGCAGACAGTCACCAATCCAAAAGGTAATCACTTGATAGGGACCCTAGCGAAAGTCAAACCCACGACTTGTCGATCGCAAGTCTGACACCCTACCTTTACGCTCCCTGCTATCTTGTTGCTTGACTGGCGTTTGGTGCGTGGTTTGCTTTGGTTGCAGCGGCTCATAACAACGCCAGACTGCAGACTCAAGTGTCCGAGGACAGTTTCTGGTCTGAGACTGTGTCGCAGGAGCAGGCACAGCAGATGCGTGAGCTGCAGCAGCTGCGCGACTTGCAGCAGTGGCAGCTGCTGCAGCAGCAGAATGCTGCCTACAGCGCCCAGCAACCAGCCAATCAGCTGTCTCTCCAGCCTCAGCAGCAGCAGCAGTAGCTGCAGCGTCAGCAGTAGCCGTACTGCCATGCTGCATCGGGATTCGCGATACTTTGCAGTGTCGGATTTCATGCGACGTAAACACAGTAGGCTATCAGTGGTCAAAGTAAGGGGGAACGCAGGGGAACGCCTCCTATTTTTCAGTCTATTAATTGCCCCACCTGAATTTAAAGATTAGCAAAATTGGTGCCACCAGATGTGAGATTTTAAGGCAAAATGCGCCAAATTCAATTTTCGTTGGGGATTATGCTTTGGACCCCGCTAGGGCGTAGCTTATGGCGCTTCTCTAGGCCTATATGCGTTAGCTGCATTTAAAGAGCTTACTTCTAAGGAGAGGGGAAAATAGGGGAAAGCGGAAGGAATGGCAAAGTAGAGAGACAAAAAGGGAAAGAAAGAAAAAAGGGGGAAGGGTATGGGAGACAGTTCTCTTATCTCTTCAACTTACTTTGACCACTGTAAGCACGGAAGTTTTTTTATTGTTTGAAGCGTGGAATGATATTCTATTGTGAATGTTTCTGCCGAGTAAAAGTTGACACGGGATACTGAATGCAATGTAGGCCTACTGTAACAGTAGGCCCTACTTTCGATTTTATGACGATGCGGTCGCGTGCATTAAGCTTACTAGGCTACTTCAAAGAGGATTTGGCATAAACCACAGTCCGTTGAGCTTCGAACCCAACCATTTTACGGCACTTTGAGCGAATTGACCGGATGGGTAGTCAGTGCTACTGTAATCTAAGACTAGAAGATTAGTGTGCCAGCAGTCTCGTCAGTAGAGGGTTTTGCAGTCTACCGTAATGCAAAACTCGCTGTTTTCTTCCCTGAAAATAGGCGCAAAATCATTGCAAGACTATTTATTGCATTTCTCTCAGTGCCGACCGGCGCCAGAGAGTTGGAGGCCCCTAAATACAACTTTGAGGCTTCTATAACGGGGGTCTGGGGGCGGAGGGTACGGGGGCCCTTCCGCCGTCTCTGATCTCTCTGCGTAAAAGCAACCGGTAGGGCAACTGTGCATTGACTGCAAAATCTTTCGGCAAAACAGAATTCAGTACTTATCGTTGACATTTGCGCGGCTCATAGGTACACCAGTTGTTATTATACACCGCGTCTCAATAAAAAAACGTGTCACTTTCATTTTTTAAATAACTTTGTGAAACATGGGCCGATTTTGTTAATTTTTGGCACGCGACATCACAAAGAAACTTGACATAAAAGATTATTATTTGGCCCATTTCGCCTTAATACTGTTGCTACACTACCATGTCAAATTTAAAAGTCGTAGTTTGGCCGTTTACAACAATGAATTCATATTGGGTAGCGCATGTGTTGGCTCAGAAATGATCAACTGAATAGCGACAAACAGGAATAACAGTTATTATCTCTCAAAAAGTCGAATGTGTCACATCACATCATTTTTATTACTGCATGTGCTCAAAATGTCCTCTTTCAGCACAAACGCAAGCGTTGGACTTTGACGCGACTCGCCAACAGCACGTTCAATAACGTGCAACCCAGAGCGGCTCACTTGCTGTTGATGCGTTATTTCAGTTCGTCGATATACGATCTTAAAATGAATGAATATGATTATTATTAAATATGTATCAGATTTTAATGATGGTGTGGTCTCAAGTGATTTTTTGAGCCAACGCGTGCGCTCCTTAGTATGAATTCATTTTTGTAAATCGCCAAATTACAACTTCTGCATTTTACAAGGTAGTGTAGTTACAACATTAAGGTGAGGTGGGCTAAACAACAGTCATTTGCGTCAAGTTTTTTCTTGATGCTGGGTGCCAAAAAGTATCAAAATCGGCCAATGCTGCACGAAGTTATTCAAAAAAGCACATTTTTATTGAGACATGGTGTATTTGGAATTGCTACTTTAAGCCTGTTATTAAACGCATTTATTCCAAATACATTTGTCATGAATAAAGATGCATATATAAACATGCGCATACATGAATCTAACTATGTTGGACAATATTTTTGTCTGTCGTTGTGTGAACGTTAAATTAACGGTGGTAGAACGCAAACGCAGAACTTGTAATGTAGGCCTACCAATAAACTGTGGTTGACGTATTCTGTTGCGACGTCGGCAGTCACTATCCGTGGATTTATAAGTTCGCCAGAAAGTTTTTGTAATAAATTCAACCAATACTGAACAACATTTAAAGTCTTTTCGCTCACATGCAGATTCAACAGCAAATTAGCAATAAAGTGGGAAATTGGGTTGAAACGTAGTGATGGTTAGTACGTGCAGTATTTGATGAATTTGTAACAAACGTATTGGCTTACATTTTTACTCACGCAGTCAGGGTGCTTAAAAGAATTAAGCAATCAGATACTGACCAGTTATTAGCTATTATAAGATTTTTTACTGGCACACTTAACAGAAAATTTACATTTAAAAAGTTTACCACGTCACAGAAACGTTGCTACATTACTTTGAAAATTTTACGTTGTACAAGCAAAATCAGCTGATAATATTTCTGAAGGTAGTGTAGTAACGCACTTGATCACTTTAATGGCTCACCTTTTGGGTCACTCTGTAATTTTGTGGACCACTGTCTATCGCGACAGCGTTCAAATGCTGACAGAAAACGCAACGTAAAGCGTTATAATTATTCTTAAAATTGTAATTATTTAACGAAGATCACAACAGCGATCACAAAAACCATTGAATCAAAAAGTATGTACACCGGTAGAGAGCATACGCAATATATATTAGACATTATATCATACTTATCAGTACTTTCATAGTCTTGAAAAACGCAATAAATATTAACAAGTAACTGAATAATTATGTCACTTCATGTATAAACTGTATAGTGTAAACGAAAAAATAATTTTAATTGTAAGCTTACTGTAAAATGTTCGGAAATAGCGATTAGTAAAACGCATAAAATACTATTTGTTTACGCTTAAAAATGTTCGCCGACACAAAAATATACTGCACAAAAACCTCATTCAAAATTTTTTTCTACAGATTATCAACATGCACACAGCCTATTAATTGCTTACATTGCTGAAGGCAAAAACACAAAACAACAAAACATAAAGATATTTTTGTGACATTAATATGCTGTACAGAGCAGGTATCAATACCAGATATACTGTCACAAAGTAATCCACGATGAAGATGTAAGTCCTAGACTGTGCAATTATCTGTGAAAGACCGAAAGTAGAAAATATTTTGAGAGAGATGACTGCTGAGGCTGGTGTCACTGTCTGGAGGTGGCGCCATCTGTCGTGTACGCCGTGGCGTCGTGAAAGGGTGCCGATGAGTGTGTATGCATAGGCCTACTTGGCTTTCGAGTGTGCAGAACTGCCAGGAACCGAAACCACTCGCGTCTCTCCTTCTGCTCCCAGCGCTGGTGACGTAGCTGAAACGTCATGTCATCGGTATCCTGTAGGATCACAATACGATAACGAATTTTCAGTCTGTGAATTTATTAATCTGCATACAGAGATAAACATGATTGGCAATTACTGTCTCTCAAAAAGTCATACGTGTTACATCATATCATCTGTTTTATAGCATGTGCCCAAAATGTCCGCCTCCAGCATAAACGCAAGTGGTGGACGTTGACGCTACTCGACAACAGCACGTTCAGTAACCACATAACCCAGAGCGGCTCACTCGCTGTTGAAGCGTAATTTCCGTTCGTCGACGGACGATCTTAAAATGAGTACGATTAATGTCAGGCCTAAATAAGTAACAGATTTTCAATGATTTTGTGGTCTCAGTGATTTTCTGAGCTGGCGCATGCATATGAATTCATTGTTGTAAACGGCCAAACTAATAGGCCTGCTTTTCACAAGGTGGTGTAGCAACAGTATTAAGGTGAGGTAGACCAAATTTTAGTTACGTTTACGTTAAGTTTCTTCTTGATCTTGCACGCCAAAAATTGTCAAAATCAGTCAATGTTTCACGGAGCTATTCAAAAACAGGCCCAAAAGTGGCTTCTTTTTTGGAACTCAGTGCTCAGTGTACATGCCTCATCAGTGCGTTCAGTGCTGCTCGCCAAATCGATGATTCTCCAGCTCGGCACTACGCAACAAACCACACCAACACCCAGCTCAGTCTCTAGTCTCTACGCCGGCATAAGCTAGCTATTAGGCATCCTGCCTAGCTGGCACATAAAAGTAATAATTTATTCTTTTATATAAGACTATGAATCTGTAGGCTACAATACGTTTTGTAATGATGATAAAAGCTGATGACAAATTATATGAGTGATTATAGTAGCGGATCCAGAATTTTGGTACAGAGAGGAAAAATAAAGGGTGCGGTTTGGAGAGGAGGCACAGATCCCCTTCCCAGAAATTGTTTTTTAATTCATGCAGAAATAATGCATGCAAAATTTTTACTTCGTTATAAGATGCACCCAGTCATCAGTGTGGGGCGTCCTTCCCATCTCCATTCTTCTGAATCCGCCACTGATTGATTATACTTACTGCGTTATGCCTCAGATTATACCTTGCACGTCGGCAGACGCGCTGTCATCGTGGGACGACGTCCCGAGCAACTGCAGAGGATCAACAGCGGCATCTCCGGCGTCAGCGTCATCTTGCTGCTGGGACCACGTGCTGGAAGACGCAGACTCTATGACGATGATGGAATCATCATGGACCACTGAGCCAAAGTCGACACGCTGCCTCTTGTTGCTCGGACACTAACATATTATCATCAGTCAGTGGGCTACAATGTGCCGCAAGAAAATCAATCAAGCGTTCAGAGTAGCCTTAGTAATAGAAATATTTCAAGGTTAGACAGTTCAGATAATGATGTCCGGATAAGACTTTCTGAAGTGAAGAGAGAGGTTTTCAGGTGGCGACAAAACGTTGAGACGAGTGACTGAGATATTACGTTCTCCGGCAAAGTGTTTCAGCCACACAGTTTAACTAATAGGCCTATCATTATTTTCGATATTTTCTGGCAAATTTTTGAGAGATTACTGCCGACACAATTTACTGTTATCGTTGCACATGTTATCATCTACACTTTCGTAGTTCGTCACAGACTTCGTGGTTTGTATACTCGCATGCGTGGTAACATTTGTATGGCAAGTTTGTAACTTACGGATGAAGAATCCATGCTTGATGGACTAGATGTAGCGTGAAGAAGAGTGCAGCGGAAGCTTCGATCTGCAGCAGCAGCCGTCTTAGTGACGACAAACGGTTGCTAGTGCATGTGTGACGCAACAAATGACTTTTTATAGGCCTACAAAGCAGTTACACTCTAGGCCTAGGCGTATAATATAAACTTGAGCAGTCAGCGGTGTTTAATTTCAGTACAAAAGATCAAAAATGTACTGTTCTAAAAGTCGACCTCATAACATCGGCACTGCGTTAACATAGGCCAAGTAGACCTATAGGCCTACCTGTTCTCAATGCTATTTATTGTTAGGCCTATCACTACAACTAAACCACACAATTGCTATTATTATAATGAAAATTATTATACTACGATTATTACTGTTTGTTTGAACTGTTTCACAGCATTTCCATTTTATCATTATACTGATGATGATGATCATTAATGAGCCAAACTTTATAAAAGAACCATAGAACCATACATAGGCCGTGTAAAACAAAGACGATGCACAATGCTTTTGTTCTCTGTATACAAATAAAACATTCTGCAACATGTGCAGCACATACAAATTCCGAGCGTCATCATGAGCAAAGATTATGGAGACTCAAAACTCAAAAGCCATATTAGGCAGCACTAGCAGCCGAGCATACTGAGGACTGCCCTCAGTGGCTTCTATCCCCCCAAATCTGGAATCGAAATCGAGCGCAACTTCTCCCACTTTTGGGCTCAGGATCCCCCCAATTTCAGACTCTAGTTTTTCCCTCTATTTTGGGCTTCTTCCCCCTTCAGGGAGAAAATTTTTAAAGAGTGTAGATTGAAAAGTAGGGGAAGTAAAAAATAGAAGGAAAGTTTTGTTAAGGGTGTAGTTTGCCCAGTGAAAAATAGGCAAAGTAAAAAATAGGGGAAAAGTTTTGTTAAGAGTGTAGTTTGTCCAGTGAAAATAGGGGGGAGTTTTGATCTGCAACCTTACCAAAACCTTTCCCCTATATTTTTCACTGGGCGCAAGCTGCGCCCACCAGGTATCTCATGGTCTCGCCAGAGAAATCAACAGTTACTCTGTTTACTCCTCAACCGAATCAATCTAGCGAACATCCGCATATTTTGATCAATGATACAATTGTTTCCCTTGAGAAACAACTGAAAATTCTTGGTGTGACCCACGATACGATGTACACTTTTGCCGCTCACTGTCGGAATCAGGCGGTCAAGGTTAGAGATCGTAACAACATCCTTAAACTCTTAACAGGTACAACATGGGGACAACAGAAGGAGACCATCATTTTCACATATCAAGCTATTGGCAGATCTGTGATCAACTATGCTGTACCTGTATGGGCACCAGTAATTAATGAGTCTTCATGGAAGTGTCTTTACGTAATCTTCATAGCCAAGCAGTTGTAGATGCACAGTCGAACTTTGTACCAAACAGAATCCTAGGAACTACTCCGCCTGAATTATCATCATTCGAATGCTATCTTTCTAGATCCGTCCGCACTACTGTTGCTCAGTTACGTTCGGGTCACTGCCGGCTTCTCAACTCTTACAAAGCCCGCGTTTGCCCGGACTGTGGAGTGGCACCACACTCCATTGAACATTTGTTCCAGTGCCCTGCAGCCCGACACAATTGACTACTCAAGATCTTTGGGACGATCCAGACGCGGTGGCTGATTTTCTCAAGCTCGACAACTAACGAAAGAGAAGAGCTGTGGGCTACAACAACAACAACCAGGTATAGGGATAAAAGCCACTGACTGCCCTCGAACTCGAAGACAAAAAATTCTGCAACTTAGCTAGTTCTCGAATGTTCTTGACCTTAGACTGGAACACCCGTGGCCTTAGCCTTAAGCAGTATTGGCTTTATATGCACTTAAATCAATGTAACAGCGAACTTGAATCGGAGGCAGAAATCAGTGAAATTTGTAGGGCGTTGTACAGTAGCATTGCATTATTGACACTAGATAAAAACTGCTGTGCGGTTTAGTTTTCGATGTGTAGAATACTGGTTTTTACTGTTCCCTCAATCACTGTGAATTTACCCTACAAATCAACCCTTGGCCTTGAAGATACTGATCTCGAACACATCCATTACCCTGACAGCTAGCCGGCAGAAACCGGTAATTTGTCAGAAACCTGAAAGAAGTGCTCAACACAATCCTATGCTAACATAAAACAGCCTGAATCTACATTTATCAGTCAATCAGCAGAATGCTTCTAATCTCAATAATTTTGACCTTTTCATCTCTGTTTCTTTCAACATCAATCTACATAATTGTATTTTATGTGCCACTTTCATTGGCCATGCCTCACTGACGTCACCCATCAAACAATTTATCACGCAACTTGTATCTTTCGATTTTCGCAAAACGCTTTCCAATTACCATAAATAAGTATGTAATTTCAAAACTTATTCCACTCACATCTAACCTTTCCCGTCATGCACTGGTGAATCATTATGAAACAGGGCGTTGCCCAAAAAACAAATTCCAGAATTCGTGTAGTGATTGACGTGTAATAAGCATCATAGACACTTTGGCAGAAAGTGATTCTACTTGATGACCAAGTGAAAGTCAGCATCATAAGGCCACAAAACACACAGTGGCACTTGCAACGACCACACAATAACACATAACAATGATTCTACATCAATTAAATTAACAGCCTCCCTGGCAACAACATGATCGGATATCTTCTAAACTGCTGCTAAAATTAAGCATCATATCATATAAACGTCATTTTCGGTCTTATGCAGTCCCCACAGATGCTGCAAAGACCTAAACCCAATGCTGCTCTGAAGCAAGTTTTGTTGAATGTCAATACCGACTTTCACTTGGTCATCAAGTAGAATTCCAATGAGGCCAGCAACATGCTGCCACTAAACCATGACTGCATCAGTGATGGAGTAGACTGCATAACAACATGAATCATTACTCAACAAAGTCATAACAATGGAAATATATCACAGTAAACGTAAAGTAAAAGCGACAATAATTGTAAGAAACGACGACTAGAAATACTGAACAACAAAAAAGTACTCGGCCAAAACCTTTGCCAAGAACTGCATTTCATTCCTAGCGGGTCCACCGTCCATAGGAAATAATCAGTGAAAATTACTTCAGAAAATTCTAACTGTGATTACAACTCAGGATTCATGGATCAAGCTTGTAATATAGATGGCCAAAAGAAACAAAGCGATAATTTCTGTATAAAATATTAAATAAAAATTTATTATTTTTTTTGCGCAACATAAACAGACCAGGCAAAAACATAACGTTCTTCCTGCAGCATAAGTAATAAATCAAGAAATCTGAGCTAATGCTCATGAAATGTGCGAGAGCCTATAGCAGTTCCTGTTCTCAGGTAATCTTGGTCTATCTCCATCCTTTTCGTTGCAATTCACTCTTATGCAGCCAAAAATCACAAAAAATCACTAAAACACCTATTTTTGGAGTTCAAAGTCATTGAAGGTCATCGATGTTGACATTCCTAAGGTCGTTGCCACTGCTTGTTACGATAAGCAGCAAGTCTGTGCCTGTCTGGAACCATTTTCACGTTTAACAAGCCATTAGCAGATAAATAACCACTTTTTAGAGGGGTACCCTTCGTTGACACACGCGTGGGCAGGCCTCCTTGAGTTTAAAGGGTCTGGACTTGGACTGCTAAAATCTACAGTGTGCAGCCAAAAAGTAGACCCTTAAAGTTTTTCGCCATTTTCTCAGCAACCGTTCGGGATTTTAATACAAAATTTTACAGCTTTATTTAATGAAACCTTTTACATCTAATTGCCAAGTAAAATGTGATACTGTTGAAAAACGACTAAGTTATAGACTTTTTAACATGATCGCCTACCGATTTTTCAGCATTAAAAATGTTCAAGCTAAAATGCTATTTATTTTTCAAAAACTGGTTACACGTTACTGCCGATGACGTCAGTGACGTTTTGATAAACAGTAATTTATATTGTTTATAAATTATCACTAAATTATCATTCCTTTAAAGCAATCGCCGACTGCCCACGAGATTCATCTTCCAGCAGGATGGCCCGTCAGCACACACAGCGTGCAACGCCGCGCAGCGCACAGAACTGGCTGCGGGCCAGCTGTCCAGATATCATCACCAAAGAACCAATGGCCTCCAAATTCGCCGAATATAAACCCAATGGACTATCACGTATGGGGTGCAATGTTGAAGACTTAACGCAACCTTAAAACAAAGCCGAAAACAAGCGCCGAACTCAAGGAAGCGCTTAGGGTTATCTGGGCAACTTGCCACAGGAACGGATCGACAAGGCTGTAAAAGATTTTTCAAATAAGGGGACTGGAGGCTGATGTTGTAGCTTGGAGCTGGCAGTGAACACTTCAAACATTCGCAGTGACAATGGAATTCTGATAATTATTTAACTGTGTTGTTTCAACGATGTTATTAAATTGGTGTTGTAGTTGGAACATTTTTGAATGCTAAAAAATCGGTAGGCGTTCATGATAAAAAGTCTATAACTTCGTCATTTTTCAACAGAATCATATCTTACTTGGCAGATAGATGTAGAAGGTTTTAGTGAATAAATCTGTAGAATTTCAGATTAAAATTCTAAACAACTGCTGAGAAAAATGCGAAAAACTTTAGGGGTCCACTTTTTTGCCGCACCCTGTACATTCAGTGCTGAAAATTTCGTATGCAGGTTGTCTAGATCTATCTCCAGCCATTTCAGCGCAATTCACTGTTGAAATGTGTGTGTTGCAGCCCGAAATCGCGAAAAATTCACTAAAACCCCCTATTTGGGGGGGTTCAAGGTCATTCACGGTCATTGATGTTGACATTCCAAAGAAGCTCGTCTCAAGTGCTTGTTATGATTAGCAGCATGTTTGTGCATATCTGCAACCATTTCCACGCTACAGACAAGCCAATAGAGGTAAAATAACGTTTTTAAGGGGGTGCCTCTCTTTCACGCCCTCATTTTAGGAGAACCCCCTCACCCAGCGGCATGAAATTTTGTCACAAAATACTAGAAACTCTAAGCTATAATATAATATAATAACCTGAATTCTCTATCTCACATAGGCTCGAAACAGTACCAGATTGTGACAGACAGACAGACAGACAGAATTACCATAGCTAATACGCGTTATAGGTATGCTATGCTCTCGCACATAAAAACCATATGACTAGATCGGAATTATGATGCATAACAATATAAAAGAAAATGGTCATAACAGATGCTAGACTAGTAACTACATATGCAAATAACACAGAATACATAGATAAGAACAGTGCATAAAACATTTATGTATTGAGAGCAAACAAAAAAGATCTGTGCTGCAGACTACTGGTGACCACACAATATGGAAATTTTAAAAGAATGTAATTTCATAAAATTCTAATAATATGCAGACACAATCTGCGTATTTCTGCTATTTTTGCGATTCACAAAGAATGTGAATTGCTATGTTGTACCATCTATGATGAGCAGCACCCAATCTTTTTGTTAATGCAACAACATTATTAAAATGCTCAAATAAAAACAGTTTATAACTAAAAGGTGCCCGTGAGAGTGCATATCTCCAAACAAATTCTTACAAAAACAGTGATTTAAACTCATTTATGTGAATTTGTTAGTTAATAATGTAACAACTGACTAAAACTTCTTTCTTTCCCATTGTTATTGTTACAGCATTAGCTACAGCGTTCGTGGCTTTCCCTGCAAGCGTTGCTGCTTGTGACGTCACAGACAACACACAACACATGATCTGCTGGTGACATAGTACATGAATTCCACGAAAAAAGTGACCTTAGCATCAAAATTTAGATTACCGATTTTATATGTTTTTATCCTGTGCCCATGTTAAAAACATCTTATAGTTTAATTTTCTGCGAAAGAATTAAACCATATTTACTTATTTAGTTTATGACGTCACGCAACATAGAAGCGTTATTTTTGTTTTGTTTTGGATTCATTATGAGTGCAATAAACAGATTCGGCATTTTTATCGCATCGGCAACTGTAGCATTCTTCTGAAGGTCAGTATGACATCAGTAGAACCAGATTTTTTTCTGCTATCGAATGGCGGTAACTTTGTCATGTAACATTATCACATGCGAATGAGACGGACCGTTTATT
>Ga0056128_1005601_pt1 | contig 15810 bp, 12 predicted proteins | sample WorMetLIZISLAND2_FD_71113 | JGI IMG/M metagenome (GOLD analysis project Ga0056128, IMG submission 71113) | Marine gutless worms symbiont microbial communities from Max Planck institute for Marine Microbiology, Germany - Olavius geniculatus... ...
ATAGCAGTCTCCCTCGTCTGTACTACGAGTTGCCATTCATTAACACACATGCCCGTAACCATCAGCGGATGACGTCCGTTGTGCTATCAATTAGTCAGTCCAGTGACGTGGTCAGTCGCAACTGAAAAAATCCTTCTCCCTTTGCATTCGACTGCCAGATGTCATGCGTGTTCAGCTAGTTTATCAACATCACAAGTTGCAGCGCATCCAGCTACTCCAGCTACATCGACTGACAGCTGCCATCAGCACGACTGTACTGTGGGTGCAGGTGTAGTGGAAAGGAGTAAACACAGTCAAACGCTCACTACATTTAATTCTCATTAAGTGAATGTTGCGATGAACTCACCATGGCAGACATACAAACCCTCAGTCCAATGTCATACCGCCAAGAAGGTTAATTCTGTTTTGATGACATAGATCTACCGTCTACTACTTGAACTGTGTTGCCAGTTACACATTGGTGAACACAGTTTGACTCTATCGAAACGATCTTACTTACTTCTATACTGTGATTGATGATATGCAGTGTGAAACAGCATGTGATAAACGAGTGGAGACAAAGTGTTATGCTCGATTTGAGTGCCATTATAGGCCGTTATAACACTCTAGGTGAAATTGGCCTATAGGTGGTGAATTAACAAGCGCAAACTCTAACACGCGTTGCCAGCCCATCACATTCCAGCCCTGCACTTTCGTCTGTCGTTTTTCAGTCTTGCCTTTTCCATCCCTGTGATTTCTTCGGTCCGTCATTTTCTAGTCCTGCATTTTCAGGTGACCCTTACTCACACTACTACCACGACTACCACTACAACTCACTCCAGTAGCATGAGATGTTGCTTGCAATGTTTTTATCATCAGGACAGCTATCGCATCGAGTGCAGCCTAAATCACCGTGTAGGTAATGTAACAGTCTACACTCTTCACAGCGCAGGCCTTTAGTGCTCCAGGAGTGTTTGCAACGACATTGAGCAGTCTCGTGATCACAACTATCCACAGAATTGTTCACAGTGTTCAGCGCCATACAGTTACAACGTGCTACAAACAGACAAACACAGACATACAGAGAGATACAGACAGACATCTCAGCAGGAATGTGGTCTCTGTCGCGAGACGATCTCGAAACAAACTAACGTCTAGTCTCGGTCTTGTCTCGATCTTGAACCGATGCATCTCGGATCTCGTCTTGGTCTTGGAGCAATATGTCTCGGACTCAGCCCAGTAGGTCTCGTCTCGGGTCTCGAGCCATTGCCTCTCGTAGAGACGTTTTGTGCAGGCATGCGCCGTACATACTGTAGCTGCAGTTCGAGCGATACTAACCAGCATGACATTTGTGGCTTAGACATATTCGTTTACAGTGTTTTTAATCTTTCATTTACGTATTTATCGTAAAGCAGAATTACGTCATGTCAATCTTTTTTCGTCACAAAATGACCTAATAGCAATGAAGATAAAGTGTATGATGTCAGAATGAATACTATCAGCCAAATGTAAACAACGTACATTTTTAAGGTATAATCAGCATTTACTAATTTCAGTTGCTTGCGAATTGCGATAAACATAATGGCTCATGTCTACAGCACTGCAGTTTCAATTCTTTATGGTGCAAGCCGTTAATTATTCAGTGACAACTGTAAAAATAAAGTGCAAAAACCCACAATATCACTAATAAAAAGCGCTTACCATGGTAAGCTTACCATAATTAATCCGTATAATTTTTTCTTTGTCAATGTGTTTCACCATAGATCACGGAAAATGTCTCGGCGAGACGTTGAAGCTCCTGAGACTGTCGAGAGTCTCGGGAGCTTCAAGGTCTCGGCCAGCGTCTCGAAAGCTGCAACGTCTCATCTCGGATTTTAAACGTCTTGTCTCCATCTCGTCTCGGTCTCGGCTCAGAAGGTCTCGTGCACATCCCTGCATCTCAGTGATCAGCGTAAGTACTACATCCCACAGAGGACAGGAGGCTGAGTTGATGTCATTATTAGCACGATTTACAGGCACACAGTTACATGAACACAATACCACAGACAGACAAACAGACAGGCAAACAGACAGACACACAGATAGACCCAGCTCAAGCTCCAATAATTAGCACAATAGAGAAGCAAACAAAACCCCTTGTACTGTCAGCGTCATGATCATCATCAATGCGTAGCCAGTCAAGGCCGTAGCGTCGCCCTGCGCTGACCATGATTAATGGCATGCCTCCAGAGGTTAGCAGGTGGAGGTTGTTGTCCCGTTGTATGTAATCAACCCATATGTTGCAGGGGTGGCCTGGACGATGGTTCTATTGGCTACTTGGTGGACGTCCAAGCGATAGGTTGACGTGGCAGTTGAGTGCTTTGTAGGCAGGAACGTCCTCTTGCAATCTTGCGACGTGGCCGAAGAGAGAGTTGTGGTGGCTGCTGATCGACGACAGACCAGTAGACTCGGTGCTATTGGTATGGCAAAAGCCTCTGACATTTCACGTAGAATGCCTTGAGGACTCTGGAATCAACATCAAGAAGAGTCCGGGTTTCAGCCACATACAGTAATATGAATAGTACTAAAACCTGATAGATGCAGGTCTTTGTGATCAGTGAAAGATGCCGAACCTGCCAGATGTGACTAAGTGATGACATAACTGACAATGCCAAACTCATACGTCTGTTGATATCTGGATGGGAGTAACCATCGAAAGAAAGGACACTACCTAAGTAGATGAAGTTGTCCATGCTGTCAACTCTGTCTGTCTTTGTACTGTCACCCCCAGGAAATAACCCCCTTCCTAGATTTCTTCCAGTACAAAATGCCCCATTACACAACATCATCTGTATTATAAAGAATGTCATCGAGAGAGAGAATTTCGTTTGGAAGGGATTATGTACGACCAGAATTCAGCAGCATTTACCAGAACATATCTAAACAATCACCTCCACTGAAGGAAAAAGGAAATCTAGGAAAATCACCTGTCTGTCTGTCTTTGTTTGTCTCTGTTTCCGTGTGAAAGATCACTTAAAACCAAGAACAAAAACACCAACTTTCATCGAAACTAGTAACTGCACTGCAAAATTGTAATCCTAACCTTGACCTATAACGTTTAGAGCTAATAATCAACACACTGGTTGCTCCTGCCCCAGGAAATATTTACACCAATTTTGGTCGATCTACACCACTTTGCTATCAAGTTATGAGCCTGAAAAGGTAGGACGAATGGGTGAGACACTTAACGTGGCCTATTATGATTGCCGCATGATCATTATGATAACAATGGTAAGGATGACGATGAGGTAAGATAAACCAACATACGATAGTCAGGTCCAATGCCTTTAGTAACAGCAATCAGAATCCATGTCTTGAGGACATTCGTGTCCTGATATGGAATGTTCTTGTCCAGAATAGCTTCAAGATACGCATGATACGAAGTTCCACGCTCCAGAGGTGTGATCACAAACTTATTCTTATCGGGCCTAATAACAACGGTGTAGTGCTTGGAATCTGCCAACAAACACACACACACAGATGTACTTGTACTACAAGTACAACAATGATGACTACTACTACTACCACCACTATCCCCAGCACCTATACTACTAAAAATCCAATTTGATTTCAAATTAACTGTCTGAATTATTCCAATTTCAAACGAGATCCATGCTAATCAATCATAAATCTGCATATACTACTCCACAAAAACCAATGCAGTGTATCTGGTCTAAGACACTGGTGGCAGCAGATGATTGGCAGGTGACGCTGCTTGGACTGCTGGACCTTTCAGCATCTTTCAACTGCGTCGACCACTCCATGCTGCTGGAACATCAGCGATCTGCTGTTGGACTGACTGACTCAGTCCTTGACTGGGTGCGGTCATTTCTGATCGACATAACGCAGCAGATTGCCTACAGTGGTCAACTGTCTTCTGTGCAGTCGGTACTGTTTGGGCTTCCGCTAGGATCCATACTGGGCCCGCTGTTGTACGTTTTGTACACAGCCTTGTCACTGAACACAGCTGAGCTGGCCCTCATTGTTAACCGTCATGGACTCAGCCTGTACCAGTATGCCGATGACATAAAGGTTTACATCAGCACACCAGCCAGTGATGCTGAGGCTGCCATCTGATATCTCACCGCGTGTCTCGTCGACATCGAGGCATGGTTGAAGGCCAGCCGACTTCGACTAAACCCCATGAGACCCAGGTAATGTGGTTGGATTCTCCACATCAGCTGGCGAAAGTCAACGTTTCCGAGGATCCGGCGGCGTTGGCACGTATCACTGTCTCAAAGATGGTGTGTAACCTCGGCGACATCGTCGACAGCCAGATAACGCTGTCTGCAGAAGTGCCCACCGTGTGTCGCAGTGGCTACTAATAGCTACGGCAGCTCTGACTGCTCGTCAGATGTCAGATCGATGTCATCTGATGCTGTCAAGACGCTGGCCAAGGCGTTTATTTCGTGTCGCCTGGACTAACGCAACTCGATGTGTTTTACAACATCACCGACGGTTTATGAGCTGACTGCAGTCTGTTCAGAATGCGGCTGCACGTTTGGTGTCGGGGGCTCGTTGCTATAACTACATAACGCCTGTGCTAGAGGAGCTGCATTGGCTTCCGTTCGACATTGGGTGGATTTCAAGATGGCCACTCCTGTCTACCTGTCACTGTCCAGCATGGCTCCAGCTTACCTGACTCAGCTGGTCTCCGATGAAGGTCGTCACCAGCTGCATTCTTCCAACTCAAGGATATGTGTCATCAGATGCACCTGCAGCAGCTATGGAGACAGATGTTTTGCTGCTGCAGGTCCTAGGCTGTGGAACAGTCTGCCAGCTCATCTGAGACAGATTGATATTAACTTTGAACAGTTTAAACTAAAGCTGTCAAAGTGCTAACTTTTTAACGCACTAATTAATGCGTTATTAATGCACCTAGGCTCGTCGAGAAAGAGAGTAGGAAGGAAGTTACCCCGGGCCCCGTGACGTTTGGGTGGAATATAGAAAGTTAGAAAGCAAATAGAAACACATTTTTCAACAATATCTGACGTCATCACTAGCAGAAAAATCTATTAGCCTGTCATCTAAATAATATTTATTTACAGCAGTGATGGAATGGCAACTACAGTTTAGATCAGTGATTTTCAACCGGGGTTCCGCGGAACCCAAGGGTTCCGCGAGCATCTGCCAAGGGTTCCGTGGCTGCATGGTCAGTAAAAAAATTAACCTAGCATGCAAAATTACGTCATACCAAGCCACAGAAGCAATAAGCATTAAATACCTAGTTCAAAATTTGCGCTTCTAGCAGTCTACTTTTGCATACAGTGTTGAATATTTTTGTTAACAATGTTATAATATTTGTATTGAATACTGAACACTAGGCTTAACATACTTAGTCTCATTGTAAAAAAATCATGTGTTCATTTATTGAAAAAAATCATTTTTCGAAAAATTTTGTTTAAAAATGATAAAAAGTCTCGCGCATCAGCGTAACTAGCTGGAAGGTCCAGACCCCCTTAGCTGTCTGTGGGCCTCAAAACGTAAAAGATCCGGTGGTAGGCCTAATTTTGGTGGCCGCCTCGTAGGGTGTTTTTGGTTAAGTACAATATCTTACGGCTGTCTGCCGGTGAAACAAAATTGTTAAATAATATCATCTCTCATACAGTCATTAAATTCTACACATAGGCTATTTTGCCTGCTGCTTTAATTATCGTCAGCTTTTTTGGGCTTTGGTTTCATACCCCCACAGATTCTCTGCCTCTGTCCCCAGACACCCTGAAACTTCCACTTCACCCGTAGGCCTGTACTCTGCTGGACTCACAAATCAATGCGCATGGGGTTCCGTGAGTGATCTTCACGCTTGTGTGGGGTTCCACGGCATCAAAAAGGTTGAAAAACACTGGTTTAGATACTTGAATGCACTCGACTGTCGAATAAACGCAGTTTAATGGAAATACTGAAACTTTTGCTTTGCAGAATTTAGTAAACTACATAAATTTACGCATGTGCATTAATTTTTTTAACGTGCGTTAACTTATTAACGCATTAATTAATGTGTTCATTTGACAGCTATAGTTTAAACAGCTGCTAAAGACATTTCTCTTTAGGTGTTAAAAGCACAGCGCATTATGGCTAACTGTTAAACTGCACCTAACAAACTGTCTCACTTACTTACTTACTTACTAAATCTGAGCCCCAACCTGACACACAGCAGCATTGTGTTAAAAAAAGAGGTCAGATATTAAGTTGCAATATTCTGACAAAAAGCCAACATAAGCCATTATTGGTGTTCAAAATTTTAATTTTGCCTCTATATCCCCAAAATTGCATATTTTTATTCCTATATTTAGTATTTTGGGCTAAATATTTTTGGAGCAGAAAAAAACCAACAAAAATTTACGAGTGCACGATGCTACTGATCAAGACTATTGACACCAGATACTGCTGGGAGGCATATCCATGGGTCAATCATTGGCCCACACACACTACTTTGGGTGTGTTAAATGGGGAGAGATCTAGGCACATGCCCCTAATGTGTTGGTGGTTTGATGAAAAAATGACTGAATGAATCAATGCAATGATAGACAATGGCCAAAACATCCATTACGCAACAAAGTGCTACCATTTATACGGCCACCTGCATCTGTTTACTTTAAGTATCAGACTGCCCAGCACAAGGCTTATCCGTTATCTTAAGGAGTGGTGCCCCAAAATTTAATTATCCAACTTATACCTGAATAATAACAATTCAACTTCTGAATACTAAAATAATTAGAAACTTAAATTACTTCTTCTACTACTACTACTACTACTGCAGTACAACCTCTGAAATTGCTGTTAGCCTTGTAGTAGTGTAGCTTGAAGGCACACAGCTGGTTAGTAGTAATGGTTAGTAATGAGCGATTAAGATGTTCCCACGTAAATGTCATTGAGGTGCTACTGTACTCGTGCAACCAGAGTCGTCCTGCCCAAATTGAGTCCACATGAACAACTGACGTGTTAAGCTCCACAGCGTCAATGTCAGCGTCACGCAGTTCTGTGTCCGAGAATGCACCTGCAATACGCAGCTTTAAAAGTAAAGGTCTAGTGATTACTACAGCAAAGTGCTGCTTACATAATCAGGCTCGTGATCAGAAACAATTTAAAATATCGGAAAGCTGGCATACTTGCCAGGTATTATTCAGCCTTCCAATGCCAGTGCCAGCAAACGACTGTTAAATGCTAATTGTAAAGAAAACTGCCAAAAATGAAATCAAGAACACTTGAAAAGACAAATAAAATGGTAGGTGTTACTGTCAGCGTGGATCACACTGACAAATCAATGGTTGCTAAGCTATTGTCACTGTTGATTCGTACTCACACACCATAAAATTAACCCTAGGCCTAATCCTTACTCTCATCCTATACATTAAATTTATCCTAAGAGGCTAACCCTAACACCTATCCCTGGCTATAACCCGTCCCTCAACTTATAAAGTCTTACGTTGAACACTAACCCTAGCTATCACCGCACTAACAATCGCCTATTTAGCCTTCATTTTGTCAGTGCACGCACTGACAACAGTATTTACGAAATAAAACGTCCAATTATAATTTTCAGTCGCACGTCGTTTGTCAGTCATCACAGAAGTTACAATCGGATTAGTACTGTTTTATTTACCGATGCTAAAATTGAAAGTTTCACAACTGTCGACTGTTGTTGTGACAAAACAAAATGCTAACATATACAAAATTAAACACGTAATCGCCGATTCGCGTTTCATTTTAACTGCCTTCATCGACATTACGTTTACTGAAACCGGAAACAATCACAATTGTAAACATAAACAATCACAGGTATGCCATAACGTAACGTAACGTAGGCCTAATGAGAAATAAAAATATTGGTTCGACGAGTGACGAGACTGACGACGATTCGACGAAGAAAGAACTTAATGCGAGCGAGCACTGAGCAGTGAGCAGTAATGTAGTTTATCTCAAGACCAGTCTTGGTGGGCTCTTCGAAGACAAAAAAAGTTTTTGGTTTTGAGGAAACAGTCATGCGCTGACGGAGGTGTCAAGTACGTGTTTTTGAGACACGTGCAGACTGCAGAGTATATACGTGTGTTATTATAAAATCATTTCACACGGTAATTCAACTTTTTCACCGACCGTACTTAAGTAATGGTCGAGCTTATGGACCTATGGTACGCTTGTCGTCTGTCTGTCGTTTGTCCGTTTGTCCATCGTCGTCGTCCGTTACGGATCGTACTGTGGTGCTCATTAGGTCGTAGGGGAAAAATTTTTAGACGACTAATTACTAATAAGTCATGTGTCTTAAACCTAGGCATGCAAAATTTTAGTCAGTCAGAGTATTGTTTATTGACTACGCCAATTAAGGCTTTTGACTATGTAGACCATGCAGTTGTATATAATAAAGAAATTGACTGCCCTTGGTCTACACGAAGTCCTCGTTTGTTGGTTTAGATACAAAATCTTGAAATTTTGAGCATTGAACACCCACACAATGTTCCCAGACTGTCTGTCGGAATTCTGCTGATGAAACTTTGCAGTGTTTGTCGGAGAACTGCAACTTTTTGCCTCGCTCACCGCCCACGACGCTGCTGGTGCACGTGCAGGCAATGGATGACCGCATAAATTGGCGCGATAGCCGGCAACGTTAGCTCATATGCCAAGAGCCTGACTCTGAACTGTACAGGCCTTTACTTTTTATACGTTTAAGCTTAGCCTATGTTATGCCTGTTCTACTAAGAATGTGTGCGCTCCGTTGATAAGATAGCAGACTATAGAAAGCACGCATTCAGGACGCAGATAGACTATCAGACTTGAGGTCGAACGCGTGCCTGGCATATGCAGCACAACTTCTGCAGTATTATGTGCGCTCGGCGACGCTAAAACCAGTGGACTGTATAGCAACAGAACAAACCCAACACCGTTTGTAACCAGGCGAAACTGTGTACAGTAGACCTAGTCGCTTGTTGCTTACAACTGCCGTATTTCGTATAAAGTGACGCGCGAGATTACAGGCAGAGTCTGGCAATGACTGCAACACGACAGCAGAACGTATCACATGGCAGCAGCAGTAGCATCGGCAGCGGGAACAACAGAAGCTGTTGGTTGGCGTCTTCTGGTGGTTTGTAATTTGTATTCGGCCTACTGTGGTTATTTGGTGGCGTAACGGTAGGGTTTTGCCGTGTTAGACTCACGATCAAGAAATCGTGGGTTCGGTTCCCGCGGTCGGGTCGCAACTTGCATGATTGACTATCTGCTGAGAAGTAAGCCAACAGCTAAAACAGTTTGACGGATCTAGACGCCATTTGGCCGGTAATCCTACATCTATTGTGAAGTCCAGTGATCGACACACGGGGTCCCTAACCTCTTGCAGGAGAAAGAAAAATCGGAGGTCAAACCGCCAGCCAAAACGCGCAGCAAATTGAAGCCGTCAGTCCTATGCTGCCACCTGGCGAAAACAAACGAGCAGTTGCATGGGTCAACTTGCCACCGCGATTCCGCCTTTTGAGAAAATCACGTACTTTTATTGCATGTGTTTAAATTGTGAAAACTTAGCTGAAGGGGGGTGAACAGTTCGACGGTCAGAGCCCGACCAAAATTGTGATGTAAGTCGTACGTATATAGTATATACATTAGATGACCACAAGTGCATAATAATTTGACAGTGTGTTAGGGGAGGGGGTTGAGTAAACAGTTGGGGGGATTCAACCCTTTCTCGGAAATTCAAACACTGCTTTGCATCACTGCATGGCGCTTGTACAGGTACAGCTTCAGCAGCAGTAGGCTTACGCGGCCCAACCATGACACTGGCCGATGCAGTGGTGATTGCGTTGCTAATCATTGCTTGGTCGCTGTCGATCGTGATGTTCTGGCGGCGCTGGAAGCGCTTCAGCCTGCTATACAGCTCGCGCCCACAACTCGTCTCGGACACGGTCTACCAACAGCCGAAGAACGTCGAGCAGGTGGGCGTTGTACGTCGACCCGATGAGTCGGTGATCTACGCCAGTTATCCCAGACATGTCCTCACCGCCATACAGGTAAGTCCCAAAATAGAAATTTTGTGCTTTGGGCTGTAGTCACGTGAAAAGTAGAGACGACTGACGAGGGACGGAAAATATTTTAAAAGTATTTTTATTTCATAACATGCCGTCACATTACCATGTAGGCCTAATATTAAACAACTAATAAAAACAGTGACACACTAAATAGGACCTAGTGGCCACGAAAACTAATGTAACTACACTGTACACGCAAACAGTTTTTTCAGTGAAAATTTAAAAGCAAACATAAAACTGCGACAATATGTTTTGAGTCTAAAAATTTTAGGGACAGAGATTTTTATTACAGACAGACAGCAAACTGAAGCACGGAAATTATTTTACGCCTACCTCACGCGGTGCATGCCAGTGGCGTAGCGGCAATGGGTCAGGTGGGGCAATTGCCCACAATAAATTTTTGACTGTCCGAAAATATTCGGAAAATCTTTTTCTTCTCAAAAAATTTTCGATCAAAAATGCAAAATTTGGGGCTCTGGATGCAATTTTAAAGTAAAAATACGAACAAAATTGCATTTTGAGTACCCATAATCTGCTCTGTGGGAAATTGCAACTGTCTGTTGGAAAACTGCTATTTCGATCCTGCCTAGCTTAACCCACGAAGCCGCTAGTGCATGTTCCAAAATCTAAGATTCGAGATTGCCCACCCTTAGTAATCTAACTTGTATACCAACCCCAATCCTGAAGCCCAACTGTAACCAAAGAACGTAGATTGAGTCACTGCTCGAGCTGATGATTCTGCCATTTAGCGTAACGCAAACTGCCCATAAGACCTCATAATTTATCAGCTTCGCTTTGCGCGTATTAATATGCGGAATCGACGTAGCAGCGCAAGCTATTTCCGCCAGTTGCTACACATTTCTCCGCAGCGTGGTCTGTCTGTCTTTCTGTCGTCTGTCACATTTGTCCACCCCGCTTAAACGGTGCAACGGATTTTGACGCGATTTGGCAGGGCAAGTACACTCGAGGCGTCCCATTATGTTAGATGGGTGTCCTAGACCCAACTGGGGAAAAGAACATTTAGAGCCTAACCCTCAGCCAAAGCATGCAGTTGCAAATAGCAGCCAAAGCATCAGTCCCATGCTGCCACCTGGCGAATACAGGAGCAGTTGGAGTCTAACGATTCCGCCTGCTCCTATACTACTTTGGTCTTTGTTGTACTGTGGTGTAGTGTTTGCTAGTGATAGTGATGATGTTACTCTGCTTATGTGCAGTGCTTAAATTGAAGCGAAACGCAAGGGAACGCACTTTTTCCAACGGGGAACGGCGTTATCCAACTTCTGCGAGACCTAGAGGGGAACTCTGATTGTCTGAGCCTTTCTGTTACCATTTCTTGTCATCATTTTGTTAAAATATTGTCACCGGAAGCCTCATCTCATGGCTAAAATACACCAAATTCAATTTCAGCCCACTGGGGGATCTTACGAAGCTCATCAAACCCCTAGTGAGCTAGGGAGGGGAACACCCCTTCCCCAGACGTCTCCCCTTCAACGCCTTCGACGCCAAGGAGGCCTCGCTCACTTGTAGGAGTTCCCCCACTTCTTTATCCAAAATTTAAGCACCGTGTGTTTGTATGCAGGCGAGGCAGCAAAGACTACAGCGTCTGGGTCGTCAGCTAAGCTCATTGAGATCAGTGCGACGTACCACCGTGTCCTCCATACAGTCCGTCGTCTTAGAGGCCGCCGCAGCATCTCGCCTATCTTCACCCAACATAGGCATAGACGCACTCGCGTCATCCACAGATCATCCGTTGAATATAGCCACTGCCGGAAACCCCCTCAGTGACGTCATCGCCGAGGATGACGTCATAGCTACGGCGGCGGAGAGACCCCTCCAGTCTGTCGGCCAATCAGAGACCGGGGACTTAAATTATAAACAATGATACTAGAATGGTGCGCTATAATTATACTGTATTTTTTATAAACAGCATGCTGGCAATACAAAATACGTCATTAAATCAGCATATTTTAGTCAAATATATAAATATGCAAAAAATACGTTTTACCTCTATGTACTGTTGACTAAGCAAACACGTTTCTGTATGCAAAATTTTAGAGGCACATTTAGGAACACCATATAAAGGGGATATAGGTACATCTGCAAGTGTTTGTAATGCCCACTTTGCTTCAAACATAATTTGCGTTTATGGCCCACAGTGCTTCCCAAAACTATATTCCATTTTTCTATGCAAAAATTTTAGCCTAGAAGTGCCAAGTGGGATGGGAGGAAAAATAAATCATTGGGGAAAGTTTCAGTAATCTTGGGGGTCTCAATCTATGTAACATATTGTTCTTCAGCAGTAACACTGTTTCAGCAGTAACACTGATTTACAGGGAAAAAATTAAAGTGAGTGAGTGAGTAGGGTTTTACGTATCGCGCGACACAGTATAGGTCATTTCGGGGACGGCCTTTCCAGGCAAAATGCACGTACACACAATAACGGAACAAAAAGTTTAACCTTTTACAGAAAGTTTAACCTTTATAAAACATACAAAAAACAAAAAAAAACAATGAAACCTATAATTGTAAGCACTGCCGAGTGCCGATTATGATTGTGCATATTATCGAAAATGGCAGTTCTAATAATCTTCCCTGTTATCCTCCAGACAATCATCAATCTAATAACACCATCTATTGGAGGACAGGGGGCAGATAGATCTTTGGGGGTCCATAGACCCCTCCAGCTCTTCCTAAATAATGCCCAGGGAGGAACCTCTTCCTAAATATGCCCCTGAGAAAGTGAATCGAATTATTAAAATGATGTTCATACGAGTACAGTACATGTCACACAGAGATATAAGACTAAGCAAACAAGTACTATAAATAGATACACAGTGGAATTTCCCGACATCATTTGCAACTAATCTTAGCATCATCGTCATCAACAAAACTACCAATACCACTATAGTGACTACTAATGTAAAGTAGCAACAGTACGAAATTTGTTATTTAAAATGCACAAAAACAACATAAAATATTGTAAAATATAACTGCTAATGACGATATAAAACTGCAAGACAATAAAAATGGGAGACAACACACAATAGCTTCAAGTTACAACCTCTGTTACTTACTGACTACTACAATTCTTACCTCATCTATAGATGTAGCACATCATGTAATGTACACTCCAGAGCTGTACCAAGCAACTGTTTTTAATACATGGCCAAATACAAATATTTGGCTTTTTCCAGTGGCCGAAAATGAATATAAATATAAATATGAATATAAATATAGCGAATAAACAACTGAAAATTTGCTGCTAGTATAAGAATTTTTTTCATGTCAAAATTCATTACAATGCTGCAGGCAAGTGGCTGGATTATGACAATAAAAATAACTGGAATCAATAAAATGCAATCTTTTGACAAATTAGAATTTCATGCACATTTTGAATCGCAATGGCCAGATTCACAGTGACAAGCATCACTGACCAAGTGGAATAGGCTACAAGCTCTCTGCATAACATACCATAATAAAATGTTGCTTATGTACAACAAATGTCGCAGAATGGTAAAAATAACATCCGAAAAAATATATACGAAACAAGCAGGAATCAATTTGTTTTCTAACGTGTAGGCAATGTTCCTTAAAAACATTATACGTCATCAATAGTCGAGACATTTTGACACGGACAGACAGATGCACAGAAAGCTATGAAAATGTAATCCTCTTTGAAGGAGACATGAGAAAGATAAAACACAAAAATGACAAGACAAAACAAGAAAAGCAAAGCTAACGCAAAGGGAAACGCACAACAGCGCTGCATGTTTGAAAGCCCAGTCTTTTACAGTCACCAGAGGGCGCCAGACGACCGGCGGCCAATTATCTATAGTGTTTTATTTCTACTCACCAGAGGGCGTGACCTGTCTCGCCCAGCCAACGCCGTATCGGCTGAAAATCGCAAATTTTTCCTACTCCCCTACCATTAGCACTCTCGTTTGGGGTGACCACTTAGAATTTATGGAACAGCTTTACGCTTCCTGTGTCTTCCAGGCAGCCGATGGTGAAGATTCGGTGATCCTAGCTTGTACCGTTTTTGACTGATCCACCCGTGTGATGGACAAACGGACAGACAGACGGACGGACAGAATTGCGATGGCTAAGACGCGCTACAGCAGTAGCTGCCGTTGTGCGTAAAAAATGAAAAATCCACTTCTGCTGTCAAAATGCAACCATCCGGAAACGACACACGACATACAGAAAGTGCACTAGACTGCGATAAGATGACTACAATTAGCCCCTCACCAGACTGTGGGATAGCTTCCAAATGCTGCATAACAGTGAAGTTCAAAGTCACATGACAGAAAAAAAACTAGATCCACTCAGCCGAAAAGTAGACATGAAAAAAGCAACTACAGAAATGCGGTTTCAGAGACAAATAACTGCAGCTTAGTTCAAGTGAGTTTTCAAGCAGTAACAGCGAACGTCAGTAACACATTCATGCAGATCGCTGCTAATCATCATTGACTCACAAGCAGATGGCACACACACTGGGAAGCTCTTCTGTGAATAAATGAATGGACAAATGAACAAATGACAAAATGAATGAATAGATGAAGAATGAATGAGCAAATAAACGAGTAAATGAATTAACAATTAAAAAATGGTTAAGTGGGCTCAAAAGAATTTCGTTTTTGATGAAAAACTAACAAAAATGACAAAAACTGGCAGTTGTGACAAAAATATTGATTTTTGATGAAATTTGACAAAAATTAATAAATAGCTGTCAGAAAATTATCAAAAAATTTTCTTGTCGAAAACTTTCTGCCCCAAAATGCATAATCTGGTGCACAAAAGCCCCAATTTTAAGGAAATTTAAAGGCAAAACTAAAATTTTGAGCACCCTCTCAAATAATTTGCCAGAATACATGTCAGAACACTGTCCAAAATCTTCAATGTCCGCTGGAAAACTGCAACTTCCTACTTTTTAACCCTGACACCACTGATTCCCAGTCTGGAGGTGGGTCACCACCCCAATCATCACCAGGAATTACACAGGGGACATTGTGGATCGAACGACACTGAGGTCAGGCCATTTCTGTCTCGATGCCAAGTCAAGAGCAGGAAAGCCAGTGTACGACTTCTTATTAGTGATTAATAGTAACCTAGGACCTATCTCGCACCGTTACTGAGATACAGTGACTTATTGGCCAAAAATCGCAAATTTTGCCCACCCCCCTCTTATTTAGTGCCTTCGTTCAGAGTGACCCCCTCGAATTTATGGAAAAGCTAGAGTCTTCCAGGCAGCCAACGGTGAAGATTTGGTGATCCTAGCTTGGACCGTTTTTGCCTGATCCACCCGTGTGATGGATGGATGAACGGATGGACAGACAGACGGAGGGACAAAATTGCGATGGCTAAGACGCGCTGAAAGCAGTAGCTGCTTTCGCGCATAAAAACTGACAAATGTGACAAAATTTTTGACGAAATTTAAACTACATAACGAATGAAAAATTTCTGATGGTTAGGGACCAACCGAATTCACGGGAAAAAATGCATGATTTCATGGCAGAATTTTCAAAATGTGTCAAATTTCACGGAAAATTCACGGAAAGAGTTTCGGAAATTCACGGGCCCCACAGACGTTATTTCGAGGTGCTGCACTAATGCAAACAAAGAAATTTCTGAACAAAGAATATTTACTACACTAAGTCAAGATTCAAGACAGTCAATGTCAACTACTTAGTGCTGAAGTGCGACACGTAGCAAACAGCAACATCCGTACAAAAGCTGCTGATAAAACTCTGGAATTGTCATAAATTAAACTAAAAGCGCTAAA
>Ga0056128_1005602_pt1 | contig 15809 bp, 13 predicted proteins | sample WorMetLIZISLAND2_FD_71113 | JGI IMG/M metagenome (GOLD analysis project Ga0056128, IMG submission 71113) | Marine gutless worms symbiont microbial communities from Max Planck institute for Marine Microbiology, Germany - Olavius geniculatus... ...
GTTGATCCCGTAGACATTGCCATAAGCAAGAAATCACATGTCGACTAACAGACTTACTCCATTCACAGTCCAAACTGGTATCGTAGCACACAAGAAAACGTTTATCTAGTATTAAAAAAACAACTTTGATGCAATGAAAATGTTTACATTAACTGTCAACATACAGCACCATAGATATCCCAAGTATATGCTACCAAGTATAACTAAATGTGCATAGTCATATTTAGCCAGTAGCTCTACCTTTTATAACAGTTCCAAAGACAGACAACTGTGGTTTATCTGTGTTCTGTGATTTTTTAGCAACTGGAACTTGTGACACCATTTCAGCTGTACTTCAACCCTGATCTGATAGTACGTCAGTATCAGGTATGTTCTGTTGAAAAATTAGCTTATTTTACTATCAGGAAGGTAATGTTGACCCCACTGTCTAGTTTTTTTAATTGTATATTGCGTTCAGTAATTGTGTATGCATATTTTTGTTATTACTGTATCTATAAGGTTATGGGGTGCAGACATGGGTCTGCAGTGCAGTGTTGTTACACATGTGAGAGTCATTGGTTCAGTGCCAGATCCAGAATTTTTTAATAGGAGATGGCAGTTTAGGGATACATATAATATCTACAGCCCCATAAGCTGATATTTTCTCTTTTCTGAAACCAAGCATTGTCTCCAATATAGCACACAACTTGGGGGCCCACTGTGTCATATCTGATAATGATGGGCTTAATTGTGCCAGTTATGCCATACCAGCAGTTGTTGCTTTTCACAGCAGCAGTATGGTGTGCTGTGCAGCCTGTGCCTAATGGTTGCATTAGCAAAGTTCAGACAGTCCTAAGCTACCAAACTGATGCATCCCAGATACGTTTCTTAAGCTCAAAATGACCAAGACTCATTTTGACTGGAGCAGGCTCCGGGCCTTGCTGAGAGAACTTAAAGCTGTGTCAAAACCCTTATTTGGCTGGGGAGGGATGTCCCCTCTGCATTTTCCTGTTAATGCCTTTTCATGATCGATCTGGGTGTCTTTGGCACCTTGAATCGCAGTGCCACCTCTTTTTTTACAAACAAGCAGTGTTAAGCACTGCATTTCCGCCAGCAACCACCTGTCATTTGGTACGTCTGTTTTTTTTACGCGCAAAAGCAGATACTGCTTTCATCGCGTCTTAGCCATCGCAATTCTGTCTGTCTGTCTGTCTTTGTCTGTCCGTCCGTCCGTCTATCTCTCCGTCTGTCACACGGGTGGATCAGTCAAAAACAGTGCAAGATAGGTTCACCAAATCTTCACCCTCGGCTGCATGGAAGGCTCTAGTTTCAGGAACCATAAAGCTTTTCCATAAATTCGAAGGGGGTTGCCGCCGAACGAGGGCGCTAAATCAGAGGGGGGTAGACAAAATTTGCAATTTTTGGCCAATAAGTCGCTGTATCTCAGTAACGGTGCAATATAGGGCCTAGGTTACTATTAATCACCAATAGAAAGTCGTACATTGGCTGTTGATTGGTGCCAAATTCAATGATCTTGAATGCCAAAATACAGGGTTTTATGGATTTTTTGACGATTTTGGGCTGCGACACAAGTCTATATCATTCACAAGGTGGCGCCACATTACTATCGTTAGGCTTATACGATCCAGATAGAGAATTTGGTATTTGTATATTAACTTAGCGTGAACACCCCAATTTTTGTCTAAACTACTGAATTGGAACTGCTATAGGCTTTCGTGCGTCTCGTGAGCATTAGCTCAAATTTCTTGTAGGTATGGCGATTGGTGACAAATTTCATGTTTTTTGGAACGATCGGCTTCAACTTTTTGTTTAACATGATCTTTACGTACCGATACTGTCGAATGCTGGAGGAGGGATCGTTCCGCGGACGGACGGCGGATTTTGTATTTATGTTTCTTCTCGGTGGCACTCTCATGACTGTATCCTTTGAATGTCAGATTGGATTGAGCTGGAGTTACTGTATGGTGTGGTGCAATGAGCTGCTTTGCTGTTCATGGCAGTGGCAAATGCTATGTGAATGTCACCTTTGCACGTAATGCAGTAATAGTGAAACAAATACAAAGCATAAATGGAACAGGTCTCAAAAGCGACAGTGCACTAACATCACCAGGCCTAGATACAACAGTAATTTACACAGTTACTTACTAGTAGCACTCAGTGTGACATTACATACGTTATGCATTTTTGTGTAATCTGCATCAAAGTTCTTATCTCTGCCTGTAAATCCCTCTATTACAAGGTAACTGAATAGATTGCAAATTGATTTGTGTTTACATTTTTTGTAGGGTTAGGAGCACAATCTGAACATATGATTTCTATTTGTATTAAGGAATTTCTAACCAAAAATAATTCTTAAGATAATATTGCATTTTCTGTACTTGGTCGAGATTTCAACTTTCTGCTCAGTGCTTTGTAGTTGTAGTAATTTAGTAGTAGTTAGATGTTGTTGTGCCATAACTATGGCACAATGTGTAGTATTGTATGATAACATTGTATTTGTGTTTTGGCAAATAAATACTCTCTCTCTCTCTCTCTCTCTCAGAGCTTGTGTGATTAACTGTCATAGAGACACGTACTGTCAGTACCTCTATTATTAGTACTTTAAATCATGGCAGGCAGTGATGTAAAATGTAAGCAGTTCAGTGATGGGAATTATTTTCATTAACTGGCATTGTCATCAGATTATCGCAGTGTTTGTGAGCTTGGTGTTTCTCAGCCAGGCCTTCACCATCATGCTGGTGTACATCTGGAGCCGGCGCAATCCATACGTCCGCATGAACTTCTTTGGCCTCTTCACGTTCCAGGCTCCGTATCTTCCTTGGGTCCTGCTTGGTTTCTCACTGCTCCTTGGGAATTCAGTCATCGTCGATCTGATGGGTTGGTGATTGGGTTGTTTGTTTCGAGTCATCAAGCAAACTTTTTGCAGTGTGTGAATGAAGTACACCATGTCTCAAAAAAACTGTGCTACTTATTTTTTGTAAACAACTCCACGAAACATTCACTGATTTTAACAATTTTTGGCATGCAACATCGTGAAGAAACTTGATGGTTATAACCGACTATAGTTTTGCGCAACTCATTTTAATACTGTTGCTTCACTACCTTGTGAAATGCCAAAGTCGTAGTTTTACTATGATGCTTAGTTACTGAACATAAAAAGTGGAGTTGAGTAGATTATGTCACCATCTTTTCATGTTCATATAATGGCTTGGACATAATGGCCTGGCCCCCTGGCCTAAGCTGATTAACGTGGATAACATGGTGCTCGAATATGTCATTGCTACTGATAACATGGCATTTTATTGTAAGTGTCATAGATATCACTTATATATTTCCGAAATCATATTTATTTTGGAACGGAAATTTTATTTGCATGGTTTTATTAAGTAGTTGGTTGGTTGGGGTCTGTCGCTGACTGAAGTCGTTTTGAAGTTGCTTCTTTCCTACAACAATTTGACCAGTTTGCTAAACTTTTTAGTTTGTGATGGTTAATAATAATTGATGTGATGTTGATGCTAATTTTCAGTCAACATGCAGTAACTTGAAATTGGTTCCATCTATAGGCCTAAGCAGTAATGTAAACAAGACTATTTTCAAGACAAAGACCAAGTCTGTCGATTTTCAGGACCAAAAACAAGATTTAAGCAGTGTTGTAAGATCAAGGCAAGGGCCAAGATGTTGTCTTTTTTTCAAGACCAAGACAATTCATGCAGTGTCAAATGTTTTGGTGTATTAATTAATATCACTCTGGGGAACAGTTTTCATTATCAAAGTACAGTTGAATTTGACGAAGTACCATATGTAACGCATGCCAGTCATTGGTAAAATGATTATTATTTGATTCCATAACTAAAAATTTTGCTCTCAGAATATTATATGGTAATTTCTAGCAAATTCTTGAAGTTTCCAAGACGAAGGCTTTTATTTTTCAAGTGCAGGACTTTTTTGTCCTCGAAGCCCGTTGAGACTATGATGACTACATCACTGGAGCTACATGGTTACACATGCATGTTGTGGTGTCCAGGTATTGCCATTGGACATATCTATTTCTTCCTGGAGGATGTTTTTCCGCAGCAGCCGGGTGGCTTCAAAATGATCAGAACTCCCGGTATTCTGTAAGTGAAATTCGTATGTGCACAACTGATCAGATGGCAGTGTTTGACATTTTTTTGTGTTTGAGTGTACGTCTGTTAACAGACTGCCCTGAGTGGACATACGTGTGTTTGGCACCACACTATCTCAGATTCAGCTTCTCAGTGATGGAGCAGGCAGCACAGCTTAGACAGGAGGAGGGGCCACAAACCTGAAAAACGTGGCATACTCAGGGAATTCTGTGCAACCCTAGGGGAAAATGTTAAGAAACAAAATAGTGTCACCAGATGCGGTTTCCGCTGTGCAAAAATGCTCTAGAATACATTTGTGTGGTCCCCACTGGGGAAGCTTACAGTGCTCCCCAGAATACCATTGTTACTATTACTTTTTGTTCCAATAACCTATGGAAAAGTATGCCCGGAGAAGTATGGGAATTTTTTTCTCATACTTTCTGGCCACCCTGTATTTAACTTTTCAAGAACTGCCAGCAACCAAGAATGTATTTTACTGCATCAAGCAAGCTTAATTTCTAGTTGAATTTATAATACTGCAAACAGTTGCTACGAACTATGCTTTTTGTTTCATGGAATGTGCATTAGTTCTTACTGAAAGAGTCTCTGAAAACTGTAAAACAAATAAAAGATAAATGATCAATAAATGAAAACTTTAATGATGTTGATTTCAGCTGGTGATTTAGGGGCAAATAAACTGTTTCTGCAGTGGTTATTCTGCAAAAAAATGGAAAACTGTTTACATGGGTAAGAGCGTAAAACCCATTACAAAGTGGAATCATGCTGCAACAAGCAAGGTGGAGCAACATTAATATAACTTCCATTGACGACGTATATCGTAATGAAGATGAATGCATGGAAATCATTGTGGGATATATTTTAGTGTAAACTGAGTATGTGGAAGTAGCTTTGTTTAGATGAAAATTGCATGTTATGCCCACTTGTACAAGTTATGCTATTTTTTTAATTAAGCCCATATTATATCATTCAACTTTTTTCAATAGTATGTCAGTGTCTTTGCCCTTAAAGGTCCATGGCCACAGTCAAACTCACTCGCGCAATTTCTGTAGATTTAAATTAGACATTTAACCTCGCATATATAATATGTCGATTTGAGCTTCATCGATATATGAAATTAATGCGTGAATTCAAACGAAATGCTGCATTACATTACGTTATGCGAAATATTTTAATCTATCAGTGCCTGCGGTGACGTCATGACACTAGCCCATATAGATCATAAATATTAATGGCCTAGCTGATGACGTCATCATTCTAGGCTAGGCCATTAATATTCATGACGTCTATAGGCTAAACTCATGACGTCATCACAGACCATCATGGCGGCACGTTTTCTACGTCGTTTTCGTAGATCGTCGACTTCAAAGGTAAATTTTTCCGTGTTTACAAAACGCTGGGCGCCGATATTAGGCCTACTGTCAAAGTTATCAGAAAATTCTGCACTTTCAGGAAAATGGATAAAATGCATGTTAATTTTGGCGTCCACGGACCTTTAGAGGTCCGTGGACTCCAAAATTAACTTACCATTTTCCTAATACAGCACAATTTTCTGAGAATTTTGACAGTAATATTGGCACCCAACGTTTTGTCAACACGAAGAAATTTACATTTGAAGTTGACGATCTACGAAAATGACATGGAAAACGAGATGCCATGTTGACAGGCTGGTGATGTCACCGTGTGAACCCGTAGTCAACGTAAAATACACACAGAAACTTAAGCATTATAAAATCACATTGTCTTCCTATGTACTGCTGCAGTTGTCATGCGACACAGTATTTTTTGTTATTAAAATATTACAATTAATTGGTAAACACTGACTGGATACATGTGGTGACGTCACTTCCGGCCACTTCCAAGATAAGGATTTTTAGCACCTAACATAGCACCATTTTTCGTTATATTCAGGCATTAATTTCATACATTTATAAAGGTTAAATCATCATATTATATAGGCAAGGTGAAATGTCTAATCGAGGTCTACATAAATTTTACAAGTGAGTCTAACCGTGGCCATGGATCTTTAAATCAACAGAGTTAATATTTTCATTCATTCATTCATCATTTGTCTTTGTTTGGTGAACAGTGATGTTCAAAAGCAAACAATTGCGGTGTTAACCCACCATTCAGAAGGGCTGCCATTCCAAAGGATAGGGTTAGGAATACGTTAGGGTTAGGGTCAGTGTTAAGAGTTAGTTTTGCATTCAATAAGTCTGTTTTCGTCGTGGTCTAAAACAGATTTTGGGCGGCCCCTCAGAATGGTGGACCCAAACCACATTTAGCATTTAGCCGTTATCATCTACTGAACGTGTGTATCTGTAGGAAACGGTTGTGTGACTCGCCACCAGAAGATGCCAACTACCAGACACTGCCTGAAGAAAGACCTGGGGGCTTCAACTGGGGTGAGGGTAGACGCCTTGCCGACGATGGTGACGCTCCGAATAATGATTTGTAGATGTAGATACGACACTGGTGCTGGCAGCGATTTCCAATGATAACAACACTATTGACAGCCCGCAATATTTATTTACATACAAAGTCGGACAGTGCATTAGGCTGGTTTACTGTGACAGTGTAATAAATGGTGGTGTATAAAGCTGTTTGATTGTTCCATTAACTATTCGCTAAATACAGGGTGACCACTTGTCTGGAAAACCTGGAATTGTCAGGGAATTTGAAACATGTCAGGGAAAAAATCTTGTCAGGGAAAAAGTGTCCCAAAACTGTTCATTACTAGTTGAATATTTGCGTTCAACTCCTTTTTTCTGCTCACTTTGCTCGCAGACTTGTACTCCCATACTTTTAAATTTGCAGTGCCAGTACGCCACTTTTGTTTGCCTTTATTGTTTAAACCACTAAATTTGGTCAGTTAATTTTCTGGAAAATAATTAAAATTGTTGCCAATAGACGTCATATTTCTACTGTTGCGAGGGGCGATACTCCGTCTATGTTCCCTTAAAATGTCTGGAAAAATCGGGGAATTTGATCATGACTGGAGAGTGGCCACCCTGTAAATATGTATGGTAACAGCAAGATTCGATAACACAGGAAAATTAGCAATGCGTGTACATGATTTTCAGGATGCAGCAGCAGGTTTTTCTGCAGTTGCTGTTTAGATTTAAGACGTACACTTAGTGTGTGCTCTTTGGGTTCAGGCAGATAATGATTTTCTGATAACAAACAGTCAGATATTGCAGCAGAATGGGAAGTTGCATTCAGATGCAGAACTCTATTAATAATCATAGCTTACCTGCCCATGTTTTTAAAAAGTAGCGTTTGGATGGAATTTTTGGTGGTATTTGAAGATTTCACAAAACTGTCCTTTGGCTGTCACGATATCTTGCAGAAAATGGTGAACACTGTTGTGGTTCATCTTGAGCTCATAAGTAGGAAGCATATGCAGACAGGCCCAGTCAAAAACAGAGGCTATACCTGTTGCTGCCACATAAACACACTCACGGAATAATAATACTGATGTTACCTGCAATAAATGTGCTGGTAGATAAACAGAAAAAAAACTTTGCACTGGGCCAACATGCTATGCAGTCGTCCACACAAGCTACTAACCATAATACTGAACTTTGATGCCAACAGTTACTACTGCCATGGGGAACGTTTGCACCATATTTGGTTGTACAATGCTTTCTTGCTTTCAAGTTAGTTAATGGATAGGTTAGACCTGTAATATGCTGTCTGTTAGGACGGCCACACGCTAATGTATACAGAATAGACAAGGTTAAAATAAGTGACATGATAAAAGCAGAAAACAAATGCAGGCTACTCAGCAAATACTTCTGCATGCTCCAAAGCGTCCACTGTACAGCCACAACTGCCAGAAGCACTGAAGCCTATACTGAGTGATCATATTAACTACTATCTATGGATGTTAATCATTTGCCTTGATTTGTTTGTTAGCATGATTACAGTGCAAAAGTTGTGTGGAAGAATTTTAAGAATGGTCAAAACTTTGGACAAGAAACAATCAATTACATGCTTGGGGTGAGGTGGAAAAAGATGCAGCAGAAATGTAATTCCACTTTGTAAAAACTGCAGCATACCACTTAGCATTCACGCTAATTAAATTGCACTATCTAGACGCCACAGGCATACATGACGATGTGGGCTAAGCTATAATTAGACATGAGATGCTGACGCTCTGTCGATGCTTTCTAGACACTATCCAGAGGGACTATTATCACACGGACTGCATGCTAAACCACTGGGTGGAGTGGGATTAGTGAGTTATAGTTATGCATTCCGGACAGTGGATTATAATCACTTATAACTGACACATATCCCACAGCAGCCACTGGTCTGTCTCGTAAGCTTACACTGTCATTTGTTTGGTCACACTTGAATGCACCCGTAGACTGGAATTGTCAACCTGTTACACCACTGCAGACGCAGTGCTAGAGATAGGCTGTACAAATGTGGCTGTGAGATAAGTATACGATTCAGAGACGAATGAATATTGGAATCATCAGTCAATCGGTCGGTGTAAATTAAGTAAGAGTAGTTGATGTCATCATCTCAGTCGTCGTCGTCAGTTTCATGTTCCACTTCTGCTGCTGCTGCTGCTGTTTCGTTGTCATCGGCAACATCTTCATTATCATCCGCCATCTCTTCATTGTCTGCTTCCGCATCACTTAATTGCACCTGTTAACAGAATGTCACGTAATAGCATGGTTACGGTAGTTGTTAGCTGTACAACTACAGAGCACAGGCCTGTAAAAAGTAAGCCATAGAGTTCTGCGTCAGGGCCTATTTTCAATTAAAAGTACTTTGCTGATATATTTGGCAATAAAATTTGCAATACAATGATTATTAAAGATCGCATCACACACCAAATGCATCGCCACACTACCGTGTGACATAGGCAGCTTCAGAATAAGCTTTTTACACCAAGTCGCGCACATAGTCTCATGACCAATTCACACCTATAACGCCAGCGTCACGTAGTATGAATTGGCCATAACCTATGTTAGCCTATGTCTGTGGCAGTTTATACTTTTGCTGTACGGTACTTGCCTGTTGTTGGTTGATGTCATCAGCGGCCGTGGCTGTGATCGTGTCAATGGCAGGCTGTGGCTGTGCTGGCACATCGCGTTTAGCTGATCGACTCAACTCAGTTGCTGCCTCCAGTTTTGAATGCTGCTCAGCACGAGTGTGGACGACATCACGGATGACGGTGTCAAGAATGAGTCGACAAACCGTCACCAGGTTCAGCTCTGCCTCCACGCTATCCATCAACCACGGCATAAACTCCTTCTCCACGCCTGTATGCAACCAAAGACACCAGCAGCGGCCTAAGACAGTTGTTTTAGGCCCACTGGAAAAACCACTAGCCAGATAAATAAATACAGCCACACACATCAAGCATAAATACAGCCAAACTTGATCTAGGCCTACTAACTTTCTGTTATTCTAACTGCTTCTGATTGCTAAATGTTTCTGCATACCAGTACGGGCAATTATTAATAGACGATTAAAATTACAAGTTGAACAGTAGGCCTGGCACACGTCATGCATGACTAAAGGTGCATACAGAGCAACGTAACTGAATTGAACTGAACAGACCTAAGCCTAAACTGAACTGACACGGTATAGTTTTTGACAAACTGACCTACGGATGAGCATGGCGAGCACATTGGTTGACACGTACATGAGCATATACACATTGTCAATGACACCGTTAGACTGTGCCTACTGTAATACATTACTGCTTGCCCATTGATCAGTTCGTCAAAAACTAAATCATACCATGTCAGTTCAGTTCAGTTCAGTTACGTCACTCTGTATGCGCTTTAGAAGACTTCTTTGAAACAAGACGAATTTCACATAGGACTAATTGTTATTTTATTCATGCTGTGAGTGACAACTTGATGCTGTTGACTTAGGCCCTATTCTAAATGAACACACAGGATCATGTTTACCGCGTTCAACAGGGTCGTAGAAGTAGCCGTTGTCGAACAGCATGCCAAACACAGACGGCACGAGGTCGACCAAGTAGCTCTGTGCAAACGCTCGCGCTGCAATCTTGTCACATGTCTCTGCCTCTTTGCGCATCTCTTCCGCTTGCTGGCGAATACGCCGCTCCTGTAGCACAGTTCCACGCGACAGCGTCGAACTTTCCTAATTTTACGCTATTATGTCTTCATTTACTGCCAGTACAGAAACGATTAGGCCTATATATATTGCATGGACACTTTATGGCGACTGACTCACTAAGTTACTAAAATAGAAAAAAAAGTAAAAATAGCACAGCACCATTTAATCATTTTTTCCTGTGAGCATATAGGCTAATACCCCCTGTTAGCGATTAGGTGGATTGTCAGCAGAGGAATCATGGATCCACGCAGGTGGAGGAACTGTGTTGTACAAAAGTTGAGGTTAACCCCCCTGCCCCTATGGGGTGTAGAAAACTCCCTGACATGGACGAACACGACATAGAACTACAATGCCAGTGGCGCATTTGCAGGTTCTTCTCTGAAGAACTTTGCTGGCCTTACAACACCCAAGCACAGAAAACGAAAGTCATTAGAGAACAACTCATTGTGTATGAACTATGAACATAAAGACGACGATTTGTCTTAACTTTTCAAGTTCAAACCTTAACAGTCATTGCAGTTCAGAAACACGAGTTTTTGAAGTAGATCATGCTGTCTTAACTTCTTAAGTTTAAGCTTGAAAGTCTTAACGTCGACAGCTAGATTGTGAATATTAATCACTGTCATGTGTGGAGTGCTGTTAATTTTCGTGGCAACAAGGCCAATTTCTATGAGGCCTAGGCCAGATACTACGAGGCCAAGTTTGAGGCCAAATAATTTGGCCTCGAGGCCACACAGGCCTTGAAGCCTTAACATCCCTGGCGTTCTGACCTTCTCAGTCCGTCGCCTGCGGTGTTCCTCCTCAAGCCGTTGTTGCTCGACGAGCTCAGCGTTGCGTAGTTCCTGGAACTGTCTCTGCTGTTCACGCAGGTTGCTCAGCTCCTCCTCTTCCATGACTTCAATCAGAGACTGTTCCACGGTCTTGCCGACCAGCACCTCAAGCAGTGGCTTCACCTCGATGCTGAAGTCAAACAGCTACAAACACCACAAAGAACAGTTAAAGCACATCTGGGGACAGCAAAACCAATAGCCTAAATGAGTCCAGTTACTCTGGTCCTCAGGGACCCCCTAACTGTAACTTCGACACTCGTTTTTCAAATTACTGCAACATAATTACAAAATCACAAAAACCAGAATATCATAGACCTTGATGCTATGTTTCTGAGAATACAGAATAATAATAATTATGTAAAGTCATATAGTGCAGAAATGTATGGTAAACCACCAAATTTCATTGTTTCATTAAACAATGATATACTTTCAAAATGTTTTTCTGTGGTTCGCCCATCAATCAATTTACAATAAGGTAATTTACTAAAGATGCCACCATGTTTGATCTGCTTCACTACACTATCTATGAATAACATGTAGCACCTAAAATTTAACAATAATGATACAGAGTATTTTGCAAGTTGGCAGCAAAGCATTTGAGATGTAGTGGACTGGTGGCATTTTTAGAAATCACTGAACTGCACATTTACTGCTCAGTGTGTGCTAATGAAAGACTTTAAAAAAATATCTGAATATCTGATGAAATTATGACAATCAACATCATTTGAAATAGTGATATAACAAAGAAGATTATTAATAATACATGTGTTTTAAATATCACTAAACATTTACATGAGCCAACAACAATTGTGGTATTCACTGAATACAATGACAGCACTGGCAGCAATCAGTAATGTAAACAAGACTTCTATTTCAAGACCAAGGCTAATTTTTTCTCAAGATGCTCCAAGACCGACCAAGACGTTAATTAGTCATGAAGACTACAGTATCACTGGCAGTAACGAGGATTATGTCTCGTAAGACTACCTCGCCCTCGAGTATTTGAGTCTCGCAGTCAACTCCCGTTTTGGCTGGAATGAAGAGTGGTGTCAGCGGCCGGTCCAGGAATGCATCCGTTTGACACTCAATGTCTGCTTCTTCCACATGATCCGTCAGCTCCTCCAGATACAGCTCTGTCTGTACATTGACGTGTTGTCTGCCTTCAACTGCCTCTGGTGTCTGCACTCTCATCTGCTGCTGAATGAGGCGACGCTTCGACTGAGCTCGACGTCTTGCTATTTCCTGCTGACGTTGAAACTCCGCCGGATCTGGACCAGCACTCTGCAATTTACAGAGACAGCATTTGGACGTAAATAGGCACTAAATTACACTCCATTAACGTGTGCTGTGATTAAGTCCACAACCTCATAAGTTGTAGATCGAAAGATGAAGTACATTGTAGTCAATAACTCTCAGAAAAAAATTTAAAAAATTGGTGCCACCAGATGTCAGGTTTTTTAGACCAAAATACACTTAATTCGATTTCTGCAAGGACTGTACTGCCCCAGGCCCTGCTACGGAGCTTGCAGTGCACCCCTAGATCCCTAACTGTGTTTGAGGAGGTTACTTCTGAAAGAAGAAAAGGGGACGGGAGAAAAGGAATTGGAAAGAAAAGAGAGAAAAAGGGAAAAAGAAAAAAAGAGAACGAGACATAGAGTTCTCACCTACTATGACAGTAAATCACGCTGTACCAGACCTGTAGTTAAAAGGGTTCTACACTGTGGGACATAAAAAATGTGCCACTTCTATTTTTTTTAAAAATAGCTCCATGAAACACTGGCCAATTTTATTAATTTTTGGTATGTGACATCGCAACAAATCTTGGCACAAATAAACACCAGTATGTGACCACTGAATAATAAAGAAACAACAGTTACCGGCGGCAGAACACGATTTGCATAGGTGCTGCCTCGTATTACTCTGCGGTCGTACATTATGTTGCCGTAACCATTTGCATTTGTATGCCTATCAAACATACAACACATGGCCCACATTAGCCTAGTTCTAAGCTGTGTCACAGATACAGTAGACCTATGGATAATCACAGCCGTTATCTAGTATGGCTAGGCCCACATCAGATTCTTTGATACAAACACAGAAAAGAAAGCACAATTTAACTGAATACTCATACATTCGTTTATTTACACACTACAGCTAATAAACAAAAAAAATCTATGCATGCATAAAACTAACATTTAGACCGTATTTTATGCGTTCACTGGCCAAAACTAAAGATTCATACACGAAAACTAACACTCACTCGATAGCGCCGACAGGGTCCCTGTATTTCTTACGCTGAGGTACGACCCTCGGCTGGCTAGCAAACGTATATGTTCCCGCTGACTGGACCATCGCCGACATTGTCCTGCCGTTTCACACGTTTTACAATACTGACAATTTGTAACAGATATGCTCTAAATGCACAAGCGCCGATGTTAAACTGTTGTCTGAAATTCAGCGTTGATGGCGCACATTGATCTTCCTGCAACGCCAGCTGCTGTTGTCGCCGTTGCCTAGCGACGCGTAAATTTATGCAACTGTACAAAGCATAGGACAGAATTCGTTGCCTGACAGCCCGTCGCTCTTCGCGATTGGACTGAAATGAGAATCAAGCGTGGTTTCCAACAAACGCAACGCATGCAACATACGCAACGAAACGGACGTAACGCATCTCGCTTAGCTGCCCGCTTCTGTTCTTGCGTTTTGGCCGTTGCGTCAGCTGCGTTTGGCGTTTGTTGCGTATTTTTCTTGCATTCATTGCATTGTCTCGGTGTGTTTTTTGCGTTCGATGCATGAGTACGTTGCGTGCGTTGCGTTGAACGAAAACTCCGCTTGAAGCTAACAATCATGAACTGTCACTCTGAGAACTATTCAAATTTTCGTTTTTAATTTCTTTCACTTATTTTCTCGTGATTGTTCTAATTAACCGCGTTTTTAGCCGACCGTAGCATACTTAAGTAACGATGAGCTGTTGCCATGGTTGTCGTTCGTCCGTCCGTCTGTCTGTCCGTCTGTAATAGGGTGTTTATACGATTAAGCAAACATCGAGCAGCTATCTCGACGTTTTATGGTAATTAGCATGATAATCAGGAGGGCGGGCGGGTTGTAATTGGAAGGCCTATATAACACGTGATCAGCTGTGGACTAAGAGCCTAGCCTAGGCCTACATTTGAACCAGGGGGCGGAGTTCAAATAGGCTTGCTTGAGCCAGCTCGATGTTTGCTCGATGTTTGCTCGACGTTTGCTTCGTATAGGCTATGCTTTATGCATGCGTCATATTTGCTCGATGTTTACTCGATAGTGTAAACACCCTATAACGGATGTACTGCGGCTAACGAGTAGGGGGTAGTCGCGTAAGCTTACGGGAAAACTTTTTAACGAATAATTAGCTATGTGTCTTAAACTTAGGCATGTAAAATTTCAGCCATCTACTCCAAGGGGTACATTTTCAAATTCGGGTTGAATGAAAGGGGTAGGAAAAATGTGCACTTTTCAACGGAAAACTGGTGATATTGTGGAAACGGTTATAGACAGGGCCTAAGTTACTATTAGTCACTAATAGGAAGTGACACACACCCTGGCAGATAAGATGACAATCATTGACCTTGGATGACCTTGAAAGCCGTTACGCGCTATTGTGGCTAAGCGGTGCAAGATATGGCCCAGGTTGTTATTAATCATTGATAGGAGATCGCATATTGGCTTTCAAATGACATGAAAATCATTGACCTTGGATGGCCTGGACGGTCACTGACAGCCAGTACGGTCGGCTATTCTAGCTACAGCTGGGTTTCTTGTTCTTTCTGAGATGATAGGTTTAGCCTACCAGGCCTATTTTGTTAATGAATGCCCATTTGACCCTACCAAATAACGGTGTGACTCCTCAATTAACCTATCGAGTTAAATCAACTGACTTCAGTAAGTAAACCTAGCTGCAAATGCAAAACAGCCAGTTGAGTAATGACTACCGTGTAACCCGTGTTTAGGGCCAGGCTACATGCTTTACAAATTCGACTAAATCACAACCGAAAAACATTCCGGAGCTTAATATATTGATATTTTTGTTTTAATGATAAATTACTGGCGATTACGTGTAATGTGATGTCCCTGAGTTGCTTGTATTCTAGCTGATTTTTCTGTTTGCGCAGTTGACAAAAATCGTCTTTTACACTAAAAGCTACTTGTAAACAACGTAAGAAAAAAATAATAAAATTTGCGACAGTAATGACAAATTGTGTCGAGATTCGAAAATAATCTGCAAAAAAATACTATACTACACTATGTCTCCCAAAACCGGACAACTGACACTTTTCAAATAATTCCAACAATTCTACTTCAATATCAACGAATTTTCATTGCCACACACTGTATATTTTAGCCCGGATTAAATTAACGACCGCTATAGATTTTTACGCGCGAGAGCAGCTTCTGCTTTCAGCGCGTTTTAGCCATCGCAATTCTGTTCGTCCGTCCGTCCGTCCTTCTGTCTGTCTGTCCGTCCGTCACACAAGTGGACCAGTCAAAAACGATGCAAGATAGGATCACCAAATCTTCACCGTCAGCTGCATGGAAGACTCTAGTTTCAGGAACCGTAAAGCTTTTCCATAAATTCGAAGGGGGTTGTCGCCGAACGAGAGCGCTAAATGAGAGGTGGGTGGGCAAAATTTGCGATTTTTGGCCAATAAGTCGCTGTATCTCAGTAACGGTGCGAGATAGGGCTTAGGTTACTATTAATCACTAATAGGAA
>Ga0056128_1005603_pt1 | contig 15809 bp, 8 predicted proteins | sample WorMetLIZISLAND2_FD_71113 | JGI IMG/M metagenome (GOLD analysis project Ga0056128, IMG submission 71113) | Marine gutless worms symbiont microbial communities from Max Planck institute for Marine Microbiology, Germany - Olavius geniculatus... ...
GAACAATATGAGTCAAAACTCGAAAACAGCAAAAATGGTTTTGGGGCGATATTATCGCGTGTTGAATTCCAGACTGGCCCTTACAAGACTAGCCATTCTAAATACTTGAAATAAAAACACAAAAATCAATTGTCTCGTTGACGCCTATGTTTCTAATTGCTGTTAATTGTCGCTTTTACTAATACTCGTTGTGTTTAAAAATACTCAGTGGCGACGACTTCAAAAGTCGAGTTGCTTTTGGCGTTGCAAGGGATTTCTGCTCAGGTTTGGTGCTGATTATGATTATGTGCTGTTTGAATCAGGAATGATCCCGGTCTGGGTTTACACGCCAAACAACCTGTTGCAAGACGCGCCAATCTTCATCTACTACCACGGCGGAGGAATGGTCGTCGGATGTCGTGAAAACGTCGAAACAACTTGCCAGATCATCTCGGCGTACGATAACATCTCCATTGCTGCTGCTGTCCGTGCTTTCTTTCTCGCAGCGGAATATATTAAACTCTCACTAATTTATTAAGCACCGTATACATAATGGCAAGGTAGTGTAGCGACAGTACTGCGGCGAGATGGGCAAGACTATAGTCATTTACGTCAAATTTTTCTCGATGTTGTACGACACAAATTGTTCAAATCGGCCAATATTTCGCGGAGCTATTAAAAAATAAAAGTGGTTTCACTTTATAGCTAAGCCGGCTTATAAACATTTTAAAGCAATTCTATTTCTTTTTTTTCTTTTCGGGGCCTTTTCATTTTAAGCTTATGTTTAATTAACGATATGCATAATAATTAAGTTATTTTAAACAACAAATTGAAGTACATTATTATAGAATGGCTATATGGGGATGCTGATATCTCGCCTAATACGGACTGAGTGATTGAGACACTTCGTAGGTCTACCGCTATACCGTAGAGGCCTATATCGTGTTATTGTTAGCGATGTCGCGTGGCACCAAATGACTCTGGCTTCTGTTAAAGTGTTTTCAGCTTGTGACTTCTTTTGTTAATAGCATCCATTTTGGAAAAGAATTAACGGGTTATCTGGACTGTAGGTTTTTTATCTGTGGGTTATCTGGACATATCTGGACTGTGGTTGGGAACATACATGTATAAAATCCGTAGCTTCAACCGTTTTAGAGCCAATGTCATTTAAAGACAAAACTGGTGTGATAGATTATTTTCCGGCTCACCGACAGACAGACAGACGCTTCTGAAGAAAACAGTGTCTTCGCCACTCACTCCGTTCACTTGACAGAAATAAGAAATCGCGAAAGATTTGCAAAGCACTACTTTGTTTGCAAATGTTCTATGTTTACATGACGTAACCACGGCCTTGTAGACTTTGTGCATGTGTACAGCGCAGTGGGTTGTATCGTCGTGAACGTGGAATATCGTCTAGCGCCGGACTTTCCATTCCCGGCTTCCATTGATGACGGTTGTACCGTGGCTCAATGGGTTCTGCAGCATAAAACCATCGTCGGTACGACAGCTTTAAACTCATAACGATTTGCCGTGTCGTTCTTTAAGGCTTACTATTGAGCAGCATCGTTTGCATGTCGGCGACAAAATGGTCTATTCGTGCGCCTTGCCAAGGCCCATGGCACACGATCCAAGTTCGTGCTTTTACTTGCAGTCTGGCAGAAAAGTGACGGAAATTTCTGTTAAATTTTTGTTTTGTGACATTTTGTGTAATATTAGGCCCCCTACATAACTGCTCATAAAAACAAAGTGATACACTGAATTGCATATATATTTTCTTACTTTTTATTGTTCTTTTAGGCTTAGATGATATGGGTTTTTTTACCTGATACAAATACAGATTGATTGATTGATTGAATAGTAAAAGTAAGCCTTATTGCAACAAAAAGATGCAAACAGTTACGTTGTGCAACTTTGCAAGCAAATTAAAAAAAACTGCACTAATATTTTAAGGGTAAAATAAATTTTTTGGAAACAGAAGTTTTTTCAGGGACGAACGGCAACTGGGATCAAGCACACAGTATAGGTTTTAAGCCCTGCAGTATGTCGTGAGATGCAATTTGGTAGTGATATTCGTGTGATCCCACATACCACTGCGTAGGGCCAACTTTCACTGAGACTTAAGCCTAAGAACAAAGTTTGGTCTAAAAACAAAGTCAAGACTAAATTTTTCGTAATATCAAACGGTGTGGGTTTAAGACTTAGAGACCGACGTCTCAGCGAAACCACTGTGTTATTAAACGGGACACCAATTCGAGATTGTCCGATTGTCCGCTTGAAGGTTTGGGTCTACACTGTGGGGTGTGGGCCATAAAAAACGTGCCACTTTACTTGTGTCCATATCTTCGCCAATAATTGACCAATTATCAAAATTCTTTTACTGACACACTCTGCAGGCAACTTGCAATAATGTGATTATTATATATCTCACGACACGGTAAATGCGTCTCTACACTACCTTGTGAAATATAAACGTAACGATAATAACCTAACGATAATAGCAAAAATTAAGGTAAATGAAAAAAAACGCCTCAGATCAACATATCGATGAATGATTCGTATGACAGTATACTGTATTATAATCACATACATGTAGTCTAGTGTCATACAGATCATTCATGTACTGCAATGTTGGTCTAAAGTGTTTTTTAATTTTACCAAAATGTTTGTTTGTTATTACTGTTATGTATGCATATTTCATTGATATTTCACAAGGTAGTGTAAAGACGCATTTACGATGTGGTAGGATCTATAATAATCACATTATCGCAAATTGTCTGCAGAGTATGATAGTGAAAAAATTTTGAAAATCGGTCAATAATTGGCGAAGATATGGACAAAAGTAAAGTGGCACGTTTTTGGGCCCACCCTGTATATGTTAATAATAATAGTAGTAAGAGCCACAGCCTTCGTGTAGTTGGTAGTACAGTGTCTGTGTGTATATCGCACTGTGTAAAGGTGGTACGGAGAATAGTAAAGTAGGTATCGGCGGAGACAGCGGCGGAGGGACAGTATCATCTTCTGTTGCTCACGATGTGCCCGGATTGGCTTTTGAAGTTAGTTTTATCTTTGAATTCTTTTTGCTCCCTTCTATATTAAGTTTCGACGGGACTGTGGGAAATAATCGATTGAAGGATACTAAGCAAAGCAACAGCAAGGCGAAAGCGCCTACTGATGCGAAACGACGTCACAACTCACAAAGATTGTGAAAACGTAGTCGAGACAGAACTGAGGTACTGAGGACAGGAGCAGCTGGCAGAAGCGGCTGATGACAGCGCTACAATACTAACAAGAAATGGAAGAAAAAGGAAAAAAATCATGCAAGCCTATTGCATGTCGTTGCATTTTTTGCTTAGGCCTATGTTGTTTTACTGTGACCTCCACCGGCCTTCACTTTGTCCTCGCTTTCGCCGGTTTCATTCACATCTTATTTCCACGAGTCCAAGTCCAAGAGATGAACCTGCTTTTTAGCTGAACCTCGTTTTTTATGTATAGTAGTTTTTTCTGCTGTTTCTAGCAGATTTTGGGGTGCTGAATCCTGAATTTGTCCAAGGTTTTTATATTAAGTTAAGCCTATATTAAGTTCTTCCGAAGTCAGCAACTTATCTATGCGCAGTTTTCTAATTTTAGTAACTTTTTCTTGCGACTGCTTTTGTAAAATAGGCCCCTATCGTCTTTTTATAAATTTTAAAATTTCGCTTGTTTTCCCCGGCGTTGTTGGTAAGTTTGACTTGCGATTTTGTTTTAAAAAATAACGAAAAGATAAACACTGTGCATGTAGGCCTATGTCATTATGTACCTGTATATACGTAGTGTATGCGGTGTGTACGCGCGTGGCAGGTACTAATTTATCCCAAAGTTACTGCGACACACGCAACCAACCTCCGATCTAATCAAGAATACAAAGACGGACCGGGGGTTGGACAAAGCCTAATTGAATGGTGAGTTACTTTTAATTGTGTAAAAAGCTATTATTAGCCTATGTCTGCAGTAGTGTAACGGGTTGATAAATCCGTGGGTGAACTCAAGCGTGACCAAATCGAACGCCGATATACGTGAATGTAGGCCTATAGCTTACACGACTGACCGTCGACGACCGTGAAATAAGTGACAGTTAAAACCACCGTCTGAAGTGTGTAAGTTGATTTGCTAATAATCAGGGCCTAGTAGGCTGCTCACTTGTCCCAGTCCAGGATGCATGCACAATGTCCAGTGCTTTTGGGACTGGTTAAGACGTGGGTACGTGCGTTACAGGTTCATGGATAAAGTGGTTGAGGCAAAGGACAGAGAGAACCCGCGAATAGCTGCGCTGCTACGACCTCGTTTTGATCATTTGCCGCCGACGCTCTTCATAGTCGCTGAATGTGACATCATCAGAGACGACAGCTACGGTCAGACAGACTGGCAACTTGCCGACTTGCTCTAAACTAATTTTTGCCAAGTTTTAATTAAGATGATTGTAATTGCTCGTTCAGCAGGCAAGATACCAAAATTTCTCGGTGTTCTTTTTTGCTTGTCAAGTTTTTACGAGCGACAGCAGAATACTTCGAGCGTCTTAGAAATGGTCTAGGCGTGAGTTTGTCCGTCCGTCTGTCTGTCACACAGCTGTATTGTATCAAAAAGATGCAAGCTAGGATCACGACATCCTCGCTGTGGGTTGCCCCAAGGACCCTAGTTTTGTGACAAAATTTGGTGCCGCTGAGTACAAGGGTTCTCCTCAAACTAGAGCGTGAAAGAGGGGCTCCCACCTAAAAAGTTCTTATACCGCTATTGGCTTGTCTAGCGTAAAACAGTTGCAGATAAGCACAGACGATGTTGCTTATCATAACAAGCACTGGCGACGAGCTTCTTAGTGGTATCAACACTGATGACCTTGAACGACCTTGAACTCCAAAGTATGGGGTTTTAATAAATTATTCGTGATTTTGGGCTGTTACACGCGTGCATTTAAAGAGTGAATTGCACCAAAATGGCTGGAGATAGACCTAGACAACCTGCACATGAAATTTTCAGCATTAAACGTAGATTTTAGCAGTCCAAGTCCCGACGCCCTAGGTTCAAGGAGGCTTGCGCACGCGGGCGTCAAGGAAAGGAACCCACTAAAAGTGGTTATTTAACCGCTGTTGGCTTGTTTGGCATGAAAACAGTTGCAGTTAGGTAACATGCTACTTATATCATAACACGCAGTAGTGACGAGCTTTAGACTTAACATCGATGACCTAGAATGACCTTGAACCCACAAAATAGTGTTTTTAATTTTCGGCTGTGGCGCACTTTTCACGCGTGAACTGCGCCGAAATTGCAAGAGACAGATTCGGACAACGTGCGTAAGGATTTTTTTTTAGCATAAAACGTACATTTTAACCATTAGAGTTTGTACTTTTTACGAGTGGTATGCTCAAGGTGTTTTCCCTTCGGAGTTTTCAAATTTGTGTACTCCTCAAGACGCATTATTATTTTATTATTTTATTTTATTGTACGCTGCACAGTAAAATTGCCTAGGTGGCAGGTCCGATGCTGTCGTGTGTTACGTGAGTTTTGCTGAAATTACTTGTTCAATTTGTTGAACATTTTCGTATTAAAATACTAAAATAACAATTCAAATACATCCCGTACGACTTTCTGTTAGTGATTAATAGCATCATTTTTAGCATCCAGGCCACCGGCCACAAAAGTGGATTTTGTCTAGATTGTTTTTGTGGCAAATATTTTTTCTATCCCACTTAAGACCAACAATAATTGCAAGTTTTCGCATTTTTATTAAATGGTCTACCCTATTTCTCCGACAGTTAAAAAACGATACCAAACACGTACGATCGTAGCTGCCAAATATTGACCGACAATCAACAGGCCCGTCGAGAGGGTGGGGTAGTGGGGTTAAGCTATAGCTACCCCGGGCCCACGACGTTTGGGGGCCCCGCCGTCGCTCAGAAATACAAAATACACCAGAATGCACCATTTTGAAAAGAACAATTCAAAAAGTTTCCCTCCAGAGCTGAAGGGCCCCGCGAAAATGTTATCCCGAACCTGACAATCAAGATCCTGTCACTGACGCACCCCACGTTATTGAAACGTTGAATAAATCCCGGTAGCCTGATATCACCGATCCCCCAACGGCGGATGATATGAACTGTGTTAATATGATGAATTATAGTGAATCGTGTTTGTTAATTGAAGAATACGAAAAGAAGCTGAAAGCGGCTGGCGTACATTGCGAACTGTATCTGTACAAAGGCGCTTTACACGGCTTCTGCACTATGCCAGGTTTAACAATTTTCTCAATCGACGTTTTTCTTCAAGTAGTATTCAATTAGCAAGTCTAAAGCTGTCGTTACAATACGTTTTGTTGGTTTATGTGCTGACGCAGTATTTGCCCCTGTCAAGTAGCCTAGTCTTAGTCAGCTGCTTTGGACAAGTTGTGAATTACGTTAAATCTAGCACTTGACATTTCTCGGACGGGAGAAAGAGACGGTTAATTTTGAAAAAAGGCTATACTTAGACTACTATTGCTACTACTACGATACAGCTATTTACAAAATTGTACCTACCGGTACATCGTGCGTTATGCTTACAAACGCGACACTAAGGTGTTATAGTTTGTTTACCAATACTCCTGTAAGCCTCTGCCTTATTTCTGTAGCAACTAATGTGTTGATTGCTGAGTTTATTCAAGACGTTGTTGAAGTTCGCCACACTGCTGTTTGTGTAGGAGCGTTTCCACAGCTGTGCGCTGAAGCTCATGGCAAGATCATCGAATTTGTGAAGAAGTGGGGATTCTAGGCTCGATCTACAGCGGGGCTGGAAAATTAGCTTCTTTAGGTTAAATAAAACCTGAATACCAAATGGAATTATTTTTTACTTGTTGGTAAATTTATGATACAAATCGAATGTTCCCACACCTTTTTGCTAACAAAAATTTCCAGGACTTCCAGAACCATCAAAATGTTTTCTGGGACCCTCTCGGAGCCCACAACGGTTAAACATGAAGAGAAACAGCAGATAGCCTACTTACTGCAACTATAATACCGAGCGAAATCCAATCCAATCCACATAGTTCTTTGTAAGCAAAAATTGTCACATACATCAGGACCAAACTGCAGGACTTTTAGCAGGCGTGTAATTTTTGGAAATCCTGTTAATCATGACTTTGAAGTTATGACGTCACAATGGCGACTCTACACAGCCGATGTGATGTGAAGGCGCGTAGGATTGTGTCTGGCCTTCTTAGTAGACTAAATCCTAAAAATCATGTCCAAAACCTACCTGTTTCCAGCCCTGCCTTATACGCTTGCTTCACTTTTAACTGTTTGAACTAACAACTTAACAAACCCCACACTCACAGGTCTGTGTTAATTATGATACTTTAATCCTGACTCTAACATTACTTTCATTTCTGTGAATTTCCTTTTTGGCTACACGCTGCAGACTGGTCCTAAAACAGTGCTTAATACTCCGGCTATGCTGAACACATCTGTGATGGACAAGTATGTAACTACTGCACAGACAAAAGTACTGCAAAAGAATCGCATTTTTCTTGTTCACAACACTACATTCTGGGCTACAAAACTGTACATCAAGTGAGTATACCTAGAAAAATAATTAAAAAAGTGTAGGAAATTACAACATGAAATGGCTGAAATACTCTTGCTGCTTGATACATGTCTGCTGAGAGAATAAACGAAACACACTGCTTACACCAACACAGGCAGTAGTGACGAGCAAAGTACTCAAAACTGGACAACATTTGTTAACAAGAAATAACGAACAATAAAACCAGATATGCTATTCATTATAAAAGACAACGCCACTCTCGATCATATCTTGCAGAAAAAGTTTTGTGGATTACAGCGATGTGCGAAATCTCAATTACAGATTGCATTTCCAAGTAAGAACAGTACATAGTTAATTTATAACAATGTATTTTATGCAGTAAAACAGCTACGAGTAAATCCAGTCAGCCACTCAGTGCAGCTCTGTTGCGCAGTGAGGAATAAATGAGACAAACTTTCACTAGATGTCGCTACCGTCATTGTGTGGCCTACAGGCAGGCACAGTGTAAGATAAACACCATTATGATGCATTACGATTCTTATTTGTTCAGGACATACGGTGCTAAGCAAATGTCGCCTAGTTGTTGAGTGTTTGCTCTTCCAGAAGAGAAAATTTGTTACACAGCAGAAATGCAAAGATACTGGGAAGAAAAGCTAAACTGCAAAGTAAGAATATAAATAAATATCTTTTACGTTCTTCACAAATCAAAATAAAAGTAATTCAGTTCCAAGTAACGTGCAGACTACAGTGTCTAGAGGCGACATTTAGTGTTGACTTATCACATAGATCCCTCACAGGCTGAAGTGCCGGGCAACACGCAGTGTTTAGTTGTTGCAGCGTTGAGCTGAGTGCTCAGATGAAGGTGATCTTGTCTCGTCTCTGGCTGACTTGCCAGACATTCAGTTCTTCGTATTCATCAATGCAAGCATCGATAGCGTCCGGTTTGAAGCCCTTCGTGGTGCAGCGCTCCATCACATCGCTCATCTTGACCGTGCGCGAGCCGCCGAGCATCGACACCATGTCCTTGATTGCCGAGTAGATTTGATCAGTCACGTTCTGGACCCTGACGGACACACACAGACACTGACACCAGGACTGTGGGAATTAACTGTTTAACTGTCGGTGCTGACCGCAGTCAACCGCGAGTCAGTTCCCCAGTGATTAGTCGAAAAGGTGCACCCAGTGCCATTGGCAACTGCAGCTGACATATAGGTAGGCATAGTTTCATTCGTTTTCTAGAAGTAAACGCTGTGGTGGTATGCAGCATTTGCATTTTGCAGGTAGAAATTCAGCAGCAAAAGCATTAATGATCAATCGTGCACTTAATCGCTAAAAATACTCAACAATTAACAAATTCTAATGATAAAACTTTTGCTATGAAGAAATCATACAAACACTATGACAAGCTACATGTGGTGTATAGGACAGCCACATAAAAGTTATAAAAACAAACATAATATTAATAACAATACAATAACCGTAACATATAACTGTGACACCAACACAAGCCTGGTGTATCTTGCATACCAGTCGAACTGGGAGATTACAAGATGCATAATACAGCCAATATCTCAAAACCCGACTGTACAGAAAATGATACCCAGATATCACCATCACACCAGCTCGATGTTTCCCAGTTAGCTAATAGCCACAAAGCAGCTCTTCTCTGAAGGCAACCCCGATTGATTGACTGACAGATTACAAACCGCGTGTGTTCAACGGAAGGATTGAGGGAGTCCTTTGACATTTCCATCAGACGCATTGCTTCATTTACGTCCTCCTTCTCTACAACCTCCGCTAGCCGCAGACGAGCCTATGCATGGACAACACATGAAAGTAGTACACTACCGAGGGATGGCCGGGCTGAGTGGGCCTGGGTGGCATCGTTGAATATTGACCAAAACAGAAGGATGTTAGAATGACAGCATTCAGTAACCAACAACAGTCACAGTTGATGCTAAACATCATTATGAAAGAAATAATGACACTAGTGTCCACAAGCCATGCCAATGATCATATTAACACACAGAAATTAATCATGATATGCCGTTACAATTTTAGATGCAGTAACAAACTACAGAAAGCACTCAGAAAGCGCAGGTACCTCCGCCAAGGCAAAGCTATTCGCCAGGTGGCGTCACCATCTTCGTTTTGCCAGCGGTTCCCTTATGCCCCCTTTAGCGCAATGGTAACGAAAATTTCAAAGTGATCCAGAATCCAGGATTCCTGCCAGATCACCCCCAAAATGTAATCACTGGTAGTTTATGCCATGCCCGACATTCGCTCAAAATTTCAGAAAGACCCGTCCATAACTTTTTGAGTTTTCTTGCTAACACACAGACAAACAGACAAACAGACAAACAAAAACCGGCAAAAACATAACCTCCTTGGCGAAGGTAAAAATTATATATCTCAGCGTGCTTAAACACTACGTGATGTATTAACAAAGGATGGAATGGCAGGTGTCAAATTTTCTGCTACAATTTCCCGGTTTTCCAGACAACAGTTGGCCATAAAACAAAGGCCATTACCAGTGCAGTGGACAGACGAAGAATAGCAAGCAGCGTTCTTGCAGACGTGAACGTTGTATCCTTGTTATTACGAGCCTCTTTACGCATCTCGATGTATGCACCGGTGATGTAGTCCGTCAGCGACTCCGGTATTATTGGATTCTTTTTCTTGCACAGTGCGATATAGCGTCTGAAACACATGCAACGTGTATTATTTTTTTTCATCACAGAAAGTTCTGCTTTATATAAGAAATGAACGAATAAGCAAAAATGATTGCTCCATACACACAGAAACATTAACCACAATGCAACTCAATGCACTTAACATGACCAGCGCAAATCATATTCTGCAAAACAGCAGAAATATTCTTTAGCACTATAAAAAGTTGTGCTTTGGAAAAGAAGAGGCTTAAGATTAATCCACTACTACATGAAAAATTATAATGTGCACAATGTCAGCGAGCTGAAACTGAGGCGCCAACAAAACAAAATAACCATAAAATAAAACGCTTCAAAAATTAAAGACATTAAATTGGTAAAAATCTTTCAGCAATTACTTGGGCTACACTGTTGCAGAGAAACAATACAATTAAATCATCCCAAATATGGGCTGCAATTGTGCAATATGCATCAATAAAAAACAATCCCCTAGTAAAATAAATTATATATCTGGAACTATAGCAGATTTTTCATCAAATTTACATTGAAGACTCAGAGCACATATAAAGCAAAAAGACTATACATGAAGCAAATTTCATTACAATATACAGTTTCGTTGAAAACACTTGAATGTAAAAGTGTATTATTCAAAGTGAACAAGTAATTACACCACAATTAAATCTAAAACATAACTGTGCTGACATTTGACATATTTACTCACTTTTCACACACTATCTGGAAGACCCAACAATATTGGGTACAAGGTATTCACTATTGTTTGGTTAGTGACGAAAGCACATTAGAGGAGTGTTTGCGACGATGCGCTATACAAATTGACGACTTTTACCTTTTACTAATTATCTTTGAAATACAACTTAGCATAAAAAAACATAACAAAAACTATCCTGTTGGCAACAACTATTTTGACCTTGGGCTACAGCTTCAGCAAAGGACCTGAATCACTTGTAAACCAGGATAACGCTGGCCACAGTTGGTAACTATTTACTTAGAGTATGCTATGACCAAAGCTGGGAGTTTAATTACCTCATAAGTTTCATGTTAAGGGGAGTGAAATGTGCTGGTGGCTGCACGTTATGCTGGTGAACATAGGTAATGTGCTGTGCCAGGCTGAAACAAACAACAGTGTTTATTCACGTTTACAATCCTGATTCTCGGTGACATCACATGTTACGCCAGCGAACATAGGCGATGTGCTGCACCAGACTAACTCATAACTCATGTTAATGTTTACAATCGCGATTCTGTGTGACGTCACACAGTATTTTGGTGAACATAGGTAACAGGGTTAGAACGATATTGGCATTGAGGTATTGGGCATTGCTCAATATTCAGCAGCATTGGGTAATAGACAATATTTTTATCGGCTGCCATACCCAATACCAAAGACAAGTAACCGTGTGATCGGATCTATGGCACCAAACTGAAAATTGGCAAACGCAAAAACTCATAATGAAAGACAACAAACAGTGCTGTAAGATTTTATAATAGCCATGGTATCAGTAGAACTGTTTTGTTTAAAAACAAATACAATGCTACACCATGTACTGGTATCTGGAAGACCCAACAATATTGGGTACAAGGTATTCAGCAGCTTGTTCGGTAGTACTGTTCTTACCCTAATAGATAACTGAGTGCATGTCATCAGTAATTCTAGGACCAGATGATCAACGTTCTTCCACGACATACAAATGAGCTTTGTTTCACTAACTGTCCTCCACAGTTCAAAAAGCAAGATACATGCCCAGAAAACACGCTCCTAAATTAAATCCTCTTCAACTTCTCATTCCAAGAGTAAAAATATTTCCAAGGTTCCTACAGGTCTTCTGTAGCAAAACTCCCTGACTTTTCCAGTCATGGAATGACAATTTCCCTGACCTTATCGAAACAATAACCCCATTGCACAAATAAATGGCACACTATATCACCAGGTAATTAAAGAGTATTAATGGAGTTCGGGAGTCAGGGAAGCAAAGCCCCTCTGAAGCTGAAACACTTCAAGCTTTTGTACGTTTAATGGAAGCTGCAAATTTGGCTGCTTTTTAATATTTAGAGATGCAAATAACCACAGATATCTGCAGTCTGCTTGATCCGAGATCATTTTCCCTGACTTTTCAAAAATATTTTCTCTGACCTTTCCCTGACCACACAAATTCCCTGACTTTTTTCAGTTTTCCCTGACCTGTAGGAACCCTGATTTCAACAAGTTTAAAGCTTTTTCGGCCATGAATATGGTTGCACAAACTACTGATGGCTGCATACCATTAAAACTAAATACGTCGTATCTTACGAGTAGTGAGTAGCCTGTATGCTGAAACCAAAACGCCTAATATCCCAAAACCTGCTAGGGTTGGCATGTTATAAAGGCACATCCGGAATTCTGATACTAGTAGGTGAAAACTAGTCTGACCGAAGGTCATTCTCACGATCTGGTTTGTCCTGAATGAGCCAGAGTAAGTCGAATCTTGACAGCAGCGCAGCAGGAAGCTGGATGTTTTGTTCCACGGTCTTCTTAGGGTTGTATCGGCCGTACGCCGGGTTAGCTGCCGCTAGGATTGAAACTCGAGCATTCAGACTTGTCATTATCCCAGCCTGGAATATACGACAACTGTATACGTTCTGTAGAAATAACAACTTAAAATTGTTCATCCAATATGAAATTTAATGCAGTTTTATACAATCATGCAAACTGGATGTAATGCAGAAAAAAACAGACAACAAATTTTAAACAACTACTTCGAAAAATTAAGCACTGATATTAAAAATGTGTATTTCCCCCCAAAATGTGCAAAGTTTAACAACCTCAGTATTAAATTGTAAGAAAAAAACTAGATTTCAGTAAAACCATAAACCGTGTGTTGTACAGATAATGTCAAAAATTTGCAAAGAAGTACTTCAGAACTTACAACTAAAATTCTGACAATTGTGCAGACTCATGAGTGAGTAGTTTCATAACAGCATATCAGCTCACAGAACCGTTTATTAGTATCATTTCAAATTTTCAAATAACTTGGGAACATAAACTAATTTCATCAAAAACAACATCAAAGATGCCAATAGTCTCTGGAAATATTCTTTACCTGCAGGATAACTAACATCTGGAACAGTTTACAAACTACAATTGTTACTGCATCATCAGTTAATTGGATTAATAACGATTGGACACATATTGGAAAAATCAAGATACAATATACAACTGGAACTATAAATAACTAGAACTAACATGATGAGCAATTTAATTATACCACATTATATGACATTTATACTGTTAACAACGATATAAAGCTATGAAGTAAACTATTCGCATCCATTACCACATGAAGTTACATTATAATAATATTGCTGGCAGACGCTTTACCTTGGCAATGGAGATAGTCTGCTGCTCCATGACCTCATGAATAGCTGTACGGTCGGCATCCATCATTTTATCAAACTCATCGATGCAGCAGACGCCTTGGTCAGCCAGCACGAGAGCCCCTCCCTCCAATGTCATCTCACCGGTCAAGTTGTCCTTCATTACTGCAGCAGTCAGACCGACCCCAGAAGAACCACGGCCTGTTGTGTACTGACCTAACGGGCAGACCACACAGGCGATAAATTAGACCCCCCAGGACTAAGTTATTCTTCATGACTGCTGCGCTTAGACTGACCCCGGATGAACCACGTCCTAATGCAGACACAACTGCATAGTCTTCAACATAATGAACACACTGATCCAGAATTTTACTCAATCATCCTTGTCCCAGACTACATCAACAGTAAAAGATTGCCGAGCTTTTGACCAGTAATATTCATGACATACACGTACAGAGAAAGAAAAAACTATCAGACTAACAACCCAGTAATATAAAGCCTCGTGCCACATCGTGTGTTGACAAAGGCATAAAAAGTAAGCAGTATTTGTTGCGTGATTAACCCTGTACACAAAGCCAAGAAAATTTCATCTGCAGACAAAATAAAACAGCAGCAACAAACTTCTGAGCGCAAGTCATCAGTTAAGTTGAGCAAAGAGCAAATGTGCCACTAACTACCGCTACCATTACTAGCACTACTACTACTACTACTACAACATACTTCTGGGTGCCAGTCTATCAATATAGTTGAGCAGTTGTGACTTTGCTACACCGGGGTCTCCCATCAGACATATGTTGATGCTACCTGCAACGATGGAACACAATTAATGAGATACGACAGCCAAAATGCACTGATAAAAGCACACCATTTACAGTAAAATATGCATCCAATTCTTACAGCACAGAGGCACAAAAGGTTCTGATGTGTTGTGGCATCAAGATTAGTAATGAGCAAAGACTTTGAAACAACGTGTGAGTGTCATGAAAGAAAACCGTATTTCTCAGATAGTCCAGCAATGTGTTCAAGAGGCTAAAAGACGGAAAAAGAGCATGTTATTCCAATCAGTAAGTCACCAAAAACTGAGTGAACCTCTGATTTTCATTCCTTTTGGTGACTTGTCCACTCCACCGACCAGAAGCAAGAGCAGTGCTTTCTTGACGTCGTCGTGACCAAAGATTTCAGGAGCAATGCTACAAGCCAGCTTCTCATAGAAATCATCCTCTGTGCAACAAAAACAACATCAGCGCATTATGCTAATGTGACGCAATAAACTTATTTTTGACATTTGAGTGACTTGAAAAACATTTATTAAAACACTGTGCTTCTACTACTACTACTACTAATACTGTGCTGCTGCAACTACTACCACCACAAGCCAGTTTCTCACAAGTCATCCTCTGGAACAACAACAACCACAACACTCTACTGCTACAATGATCTGCAACTACAAATGTCTGCTGCTGCTACTACTACAACAACAGACAACTAATGCAACTACCACAAACTAGCTTTTCATAGAAATCATCATGTAGACAGCAATGCACTACAACTACCACTACCACTACTACTACTACTACTACCACACCACCACCACTACAGTCTAATACTACTACAATAACAACTTTACTACAACAGTCTACAACAACAACTAATCAACAAAAGAGCAGCTGTGTGAAAAAAAGCACCTGCAACTTGTTTCAGTTCTTCTTCTGTCAATTCCTCTGCATCCATTTCGTCGTCCTCAGTCTTATTCATACGCACAATACGCTGTGCAACACACACCAACACACAAACAGACTCAATACCCAATAACTGGCCATAAAAACAAATACAGGGTGGGCCAAAAAAACCAGACCTGTTTGAGCGTTGATAACTCTGCGATGGTTACCCATAGAAAGGCGTGTGATATGTAAAAAGTTTTAGAATGTTGTAGACAAAAAAGACCAAACTTGCATAATGCATAACAAATCATTTAAACATTCTTTGCCTAATTTGCCTAAATCTTCATTACCCCATGAGCCCGAGTTCATTGAACTCAAAAACTCATTGCCAAAAAATCCAGATTTAAATTCTGTGAATTAATCAGTGTGGGGGCATTGCAACAAATAGCATGGTCACAAGATTTCAGTAACTGACCAGCTAAAACGTGTGCTAATCGAATGCTGGGCTCAGCTGATCCTGAACACATTGACTCCAGCGATCGATCAGCTGCCTAAAAGGACTGATGACGGTTATGAATGC
>Ga0056128_1005604_pt1 | contig 15805 bp, 11 predicted proteins | sample WorMetLIZISLAND2_FD_71113 | JGI IMG/M metagenome (GOLD analysis project Ga0056128, IMG submission 71113) | Marine gutless worms symbiont microbial communities from Max Planck institute for Marine Microbiology, Germany - Olavius geniculatus... ...
CTCGGAGTAGAAGGCCTAGTCAATCGTGTTTTTCCTGGTCCACCCGCTGGACACGTGACCACGTGACTGTCCTGAGGCCTGGCAATTTTTGAGGGGTCCGTCCAGGAATCGAACCCAGGCTCTTTGAAATAGACTCCCTTAAATACAGCCAGCGAGTCTGGGAGGCGATGTAAATCAAATTTGGTGCATAGCCTTTAAATCTGACCTCTCGTGGCACCAATTTTACTAATTTTTCTGACAGTTATTGACCGCAGGTGGGAGAACTATACAGACTGAAAATAAGAGATAAGGAACGCAGTGTCCCCGCGACCCCCTTACTTTGTCCAATGGTGTCTGGTATTGTACAATGGTTCTGTGGTTCGTATAGTACTGACGCCGCTGGACATCGCCGCCTGCTACGCCGACTACCACGTCTACAACGCCGTCAACACCAAGCTGCAGAGTCTGCCGCCAGACAAGGGCGACAAGCAGAAGAAACCAGCCGGCAAGAAAACAATCGTCAAGCCGCGACCCGGAGCCGACATTTACCAACGCAAGATGAGCCTCGCCCTCGGACAGACGCCCAAGGTATGCACGGACGCTATCGTCCGTCGCGGGATCACAATACAAGTTTTCAGTATTATGACTGGTGGTCTAGGAAGCAGGAGGTGTAGCTATCCTTATTCAGTCGTTAGGCAGATAGGCCTATAGCTTACGTTTATGGCCTAAATACTGGCCCAGGCAGTAGCAATTCCTAGCAGTAGGTAAGTAAATAAGTAAGTAAAACGTGAATTTATACAGCGCATAACGTTTAAATTAACCTGTAATGCAGGGGTAGCTGAATCAGAGCAGGAGGCAGGGCTGAAATGTTCAGCTCTTCACTTTGACCAATGTGTGTACGACAAAATATTATAATGATGATTGTTATGATGGTGATGATGAAGATGCAAAATTTCGCACTCAACTGATCGAAAATTCATTGTGCGCATGTTGTATAAAAACGGTTATGAGCTAAGTTTATTTGTGCGAGTTGCATTTGTCAACTTTGCTTAACAAACGGAGACAATGACGACGACTACGATGGTGATGATGTGATGGTTAGACGAGCGCTGCTCGAGCGTCGTTGGCGGTTCTACCTCCACTACCCAAGCACCCGCTACACGAGCGTCCGTCCCTACTGCAGCCTGGCGCCGGCGGTGCGTCAATGCCGACAGACAACGACGACGTGGGTGACATTCTCTACCACCCGGCACAGGTCTGGACGCAGCAGCTCACCACCGACCAGCTGGTGGCTGCACGCGCCGAGAGACGCCGACTCTACGGCTGGTCTGTCGACTTCCAGGATTTCGAGATGCCGTTCACCCGCAACGTCAAGAACCGGCTCCAGCAGCAGGCCGCCGCCGAGCAGGCTCTGCTCGAGATGAAGCGGAAAACGGCAAAGCGCAAGAAGTAGACGTGTCCGGAAACATTGATCGCTCTTGGAGGAGTTCTGTTGCCACAGTGCTGTATAAGCACAATGCATTGCATGTGGTTTCAGCTTGCCCTTACAGCGTTGTTTAACGACGCCTTCTTATTGCGGTTTTTATTTCGACTAAGCGCTTTCGAACATTGGCTTAGTGTCCGCTAAGCTTATTATCAGCGATTGGCGCATAAAAAGTGGAGCAAAACTGCTTTAGGTAGGTCGATCGAGCAATAGGGCAGTTTTGTCAACGATTGGTTTCAATTAATTTCAATAGTTGAACAGTTGAGCAGGGACACTGTGTTCAGCTTGGCCTCACTTCTAATCGTTTCTGTAACTGCCCGATTCGATCTACGTAAAACACTTTTAACTTCTTATGCGCCATCGGGTTTTATTTTTCACCTACCAGCTCAAACCCATAGACTTGAAAATTGAACAATCGTATGCAATCATCGTGATCGTTTACGGAATTAGTGTTTTAATAATAAAAATATTTTTAGCAATCATGTGTAAATTTGCGTTAGCCATAGAGTTAGCTGACTAGTAGGCTTAGTAAGAGACTATTATGCTCCTTGGAATAAATTGGAGAATATTTTTAGTTTGGCATCTGTTCACAAACTGTCGTGCAAACGTTTGAAGTCGTTTTATGCATGTACTATTTTTTATTATCTTTTTATACCATCATATAATAATATTATTATATTATTTTAGCATCAACGTTTTATCTGCATGGTATGTTGGGCTATTTGTATACAGTGATCTACTGTGCTTTGACGACAGGAGTTTACGTCTTTGTTTTCATTGAGTCTATTTCTGTCAACCAACAGTATAATAGCTACATTGTGTAAACAGATGTGTAGACGATAATTTGCGCGTACTGCATAGTCATTGTTATACGTTATATACGTAATATACGTTATTGTTTATTGGTCTTAATTATAAAACTGCTCGATACTTTCATACCCGATTTACAATAGCCTAGATAAATATTATTGTAGACTTTAAGAGTGCTAGCAAGTTACGAGGTCAGTGTCAAAATTCCTGTAGGCCCAACGCTCGCTTGGTGGTGTAACTCGCGGTCGTCAGTCCGTGTCGGACTGACGACCGCGAGGTTGTTGGATCGACTCTCGCCCGGTGCATTGCCAGATAACAACTTTGGGCAAGTTATTCACACACATGTGCCTGTTCATTAAGCAGTATAATTCGGTACCGGTCAGTGGGTCAGTGGGCGGTGACACTCTGTGGCTGGGAAGGTAACCGTAGGTCTGGCATCGCACTGGCCAATGGCCATGCGTGCGGACTCAGTGCATGGTGTATCCAATTGCATGTTTTAGTAGGCCTGTTATCAGATGTTTTAGCAAGTAGCACATTGCAATAACAAGTCGGTCATATTAATTTGTCTTCGTATCCAGGATAAAAGAGATCTAGTCTATATATAGAGACGCTGCTAGCAGCCGTAGAGTTCGTAAGCCGATGTAGGCCTGCGTCTATTGTTTTAATTCTTCCATCATCCGCGGCATAAGAAGTACAAACCCTTGCGCCAGCCTTTGCCATAACGCACTGTACTCTACATAGGCCTATACTGCGTGTTGCATTATATGCGGCCGCCTTAATAGGCGTTACATGTTTTGCACTAAGCTGGCACATTTTTCTACTTAGCCTATACACGCAGTCTAAACTAAGAACACACTAAACAGATCCAACATAACCGTAATCGGTGTCGTAATTAGTCATCCCGAGTCGCGATAAGCCTATAGGCCTACCTATAGGCTAATTTTTCTTACGCTGACGAACACAGTGCAGTGCATATCATGCGCTTATTTTTAGTTGACCGTACTTAAGTAACGATCGAGCTATTGGTACGGTTGTCGTCCGTCCGTCTGTCGTCGTCTGTAAAGGATGGCTAAGTGTTAGGTCGTGGAGGAAAACTTGCACGAATAATTAGCTTTGTGCCAAAATCGAGGCATGCCAAATATCAGCGATCAAGTGCAAGCCGAACATTTTTAAATTGGGGGTTGAATGGAGGGGGAATTCAATGAAAAAGTGTCCATAATCTCGGAAACGGTGAGAGATATAGAACCAAGGTTAGGCTACTATTAGGCTTAAGCATTAATAGGAAGTGGCATATTGGCTTTTAAATGACTTGAAAATTATTGACCTTGGATAACTTAAAATTTACGACAGAATGAACGCTGTAGGATGGTTTTGTCGTTGAATCGATCCATAGCAAGTCACTTTTATTTTGACTTTTTGAGAAAAAAATTTGCGAAACCTGCGTGCTGCGTCCGATATTTGCGTTGGTTATTTACGACTGTAGCTATGTATGTCGCCTGCTGAGAAATACACGTGCGACGTATCTTGTTATATGCCTACTGAGCATTGATTGTAGCTTTTTTCGAGAGCAGCGTTCCGTTGATATAGCGTACATAGAACTGTGTCACCTCTGAGAAATCGCTTTTTCTTCGTAATTGGAAGTCGGACGCTGGGCTTCAAAAGTAGGCGATACGGTCGGTTTTTCCTAGCGACAACTGGGCTTCTTGTTAGACGTAGCCTAGTAGGCCTACTGGAAGTGGAAGCTCTGTCTTCAGGAAATTATGAGCCAGCTGCAAGAAAAGCTTATTATCGGGAATAGACTTGTAGCCATAGGGATTTTAATACCAGGCTAAATGCAATTCGACTTATGTCCTCCGAGTACTGTCAATGACAAGAAGTCCAGCTGTCGCTAGGGAGGACCGACCGTTTTTGAGATACAACGTACGGCTGAAACCTTTCGTTGAAAATTGCGGCATAACCGCTGCACATTGAGACATAGTTACTATTTACAGTCTATAAAAATTCGTTATCGCCCTGTCCAACAGCACCATCGCCGACCCCTTACGACTTAACCGTTCAGCAACAATACAGCACGTTTGCCGTAGCAGAGTGAGTAATTTGTCAGGTGCAAGGCATGCGTGACTAACAAAAAACTATGCAAATCAATTTACAAAACATAATATATACAAACATGTTTCAAATAAATTCATAATATTTTCATATTTTTACCAGAAAAGTAATTGCGAGAGAAACCTGTACCGTTTTACTTTGCTATCAGTTGGGCTATCAAAGGATTATTTTGCGCGTGAGCGTGCGGTGTTGTGTTTACATTTACGCAGGAATATGTTTATTGTTTACATTGACGACGATGCCGTTTATTGAAATTTCTGTAAAGAATCGATAAATATACACAAATAACCAGTAGCGAGATCGTCGTTCAACAATGTAATGCTTGTATTTGATTATTATATTTTGTAAAATATATATAGAGTATGACTTTATAGACGCGTTCTGCTACTTCACCCGCTTTGTTGCTATGATGTTGAGTACTTGCCACGACGCCAAGTTTACTCCACTGTTATTTTCATAAGCGTAAGTTTGCAGTAATGATGAAGGGATAGGGTGAACGCTGTACGACATTACTCGTAAGAGGATCTGTACATTACTGAAAAAGAAAAAGTAGAGTAGGATGGTTCTTCTTCTTCTTCTTCGGAGTATAGTCAAATTTCAACAAGTTGAAAACTCCTGGGGCCTAATTTACAAAACATCGTACGACAATCGTAAAATTGTCGTAAAACCCTCGCAACTTTGTCATATCTTTGTTATAAATCAACAAGTTATGATGTCGTAAGATTGTCGTAAGCAAGTCGTATCCGAATTTTTGAAGCTGATTTTACGACTTGGTAACTTTCTCGCAATTTTGTCGTAACTCCGTAGTTGCTAAAATTAGCCAGCCAATCAACTGCCGTTATGTTGACCTCAACCACGGCCTCAGCCAGTCGCAACGCAATCACTGAGCCAGGCAGCGCATTTCGCTGCACGCCAATCATCTGCTTCCGCCGTTGCCAATGGTTACCAATGTAAACAATAACAAGTGAACTGATTTTGCAGGGCGCCGGTAAAATGCGGTCCCGCAGACTTTGCGGACTGGCAAACGTGTAAATTGCGGACCAAAACTTGCTTACCGCCACTGTTGACTGGTGGGTAAACTGCGGACAACTACAATGTGGACCACACGCAATCGAATGCTTAATAAAAAATCTTCCATAACGTGTATAAGCTTACTATAACGTTCGTTTTTAGGCCCCTCTCTAATTGTTTATGGCTGCAGGCTATTGTAAGTGTAAGAAAGTTTGTCTAACTTAATTTATGATACGCCTACTTTGCAGACATGGTCTGCATGTATAGTGTCTACTGATATTATGAAGTATTGAGGCCTAATGCTAATAGTTCACAAATCACAATTATTTCTTACCATACATTGTTATAGCTCTACAAATATAGTTTTGATTAAGATTCAGCTCGCTGACTTTACACACCTTATAAATTTCTGTATTAGGTTTATTATTATAGGCCCTAGTTGAATAATGAAGTCAAATAGCCTCAATCAACATGCCCATTATATATTCATTCAATCATTTACTGAACTAATAAAATGTCAATAAACAATAGGCCTAAAATGGAAATCGTCCTCAGAATAGCATATAAACAGCTGTAGCGTTTTTTGGCACGATGTGTCGTCTGTCTGTCCATCCGTCCATCACGAGTGTATTGTGGCTAAACGGTAAGTCGTAAGGGGTCGGTGATGGCACTAACGGATAGGGTGCTGGCGACCTTCTACGGGCTTTCCATAGTAACATGTCTCCATCTTCAACAGTTTGGCTGCAATTTTCAATGGAATGTTTCAAGCTAAGTGACCGTATCTCGGAAATGATGAGAGACAAAACCAATGTTAGGCTACTATAAATCACTAATAAGAAGTGGCATAAGCTTTTTCAGATGAGATTGAAATTATCGACCTTGGATGACCTTGAAAAACAGTACTGCTGCAGAAACTATAAGCTGTAGCGCATTTTTCCTGGCTACAGTTGGGCTTTCTATTGTATTCTTTTTTTGCATACGGGAAGTGTAGCCTATACTGTAAAAAGTTTTTTGATTGTTTTTAATTGTTGCAGATAAACATTTTTACTGTGGGCCCATTACACACAAACGATTAAAAATACAACATGTAGTTTACATCATTTTATTCATTTTATTCTCATTTATTTTACATTTCGCTTATTTTGTTCATAACTATAGAGGCGAATGCTACGTCTAACATAGTTATAATACAAACATCAGCTACAGGGAAAAAAGACTTATAGACTTTATAGCGAATAATATTGATGCCAACCAATGAGTAAACTGTGGACTTGGTTCGCAGGTTTGGTCCGCAGTTTACATGTTGGCCGGTCCTCAGGTCCGCAATAACTCCACATTATGCCTGTGCCCAATTTCGCGGCAATTTCGCTGCCTGAAGTTACCGCAAACGAAATTTATACATATTACGGCACTATGTGAGAATTATATAGGCCTACTAATGAAAAATCTAAATAATTACTGCATGCATGCTTGATGGACACTGTCGTATGACAGCTAATGAGCTGTCGTACATTTTGTCGTAACTTTGTTGTAACTTTTGTGGTAACTTTGTTGTACGATTTTTTGTAAATCACGTTTTATTATACATTTGTCGTAAACCTTCTGCATGTCGTAACATTGTCGTATATTTGTCATACGATGTTTTGTAAATTAGGTCTTTGACCAGTAGTGGTTGTGGACATGTCGGCAGTGCTGAGTGCGTAAAAAATCATGAAGGATGTCCAGGTGCAGAACTAAGTGCTTATTAAAATAGAGATGTGTCTCTTGCTCCTCACGGAAAGGTCGCGACTCCCTTTCACCAGAATCGATGGAGTACTGTATGGTTTGGAATGGGGACACCATTGTAGCTGTTTCAATGTAGCTTTCTAGTGTGATATTTCTGACAGCATTGTATTGTGTCCATTCACATGGTAAGCCCGATTAAGTTGGCTTTAAAGCTTATGCAGTGGGCATATCATAGTCACGTGTGGTGTTGACTAGGAGTGGTAGACCAGGAAGTAGCATTGGTCGACCAGGCACAGCATCACGGCCTCCCCCAATGAAACCCAGTGCTGGTGGTAAGTTTCAGTGTTTTTAGTGACATTTTTTAATTGCAACTTTGTTTCTAGTCTAAGCTGTATATTTACACATCTTTGCATATTTTCAGGTATGTCTGCAATTGCTATTTTTGAACAATACTTTTTATGTACTACATTACTTGTTAAATAGTTCTTGTACTTTTGATAGTTTTTGCCATGTATATATTGTATAAGCTTACTAGTACTTGAATATGCTATTTTATATACATGAATATGCTGCATGTTTTAGCACACATTTTAATATATTTCACTTATTTTCACAATTTGTGTCAAAATGAAACATACCGATACATCATAACAGAAATTTTTACTATACGGCTGTATTCCTAGCCATGTGACCACAGTTTTTGACCATCTTGGGCAGACTAGCTGTTTTATAGTATGAAGTCACAAGGCCTAATATGTAATGCAACAAAGCACTGACTTACTGGGCATTCCAGTAATAACCTGTTGTTTTACGAGGGTCGGTTGATAAATAAGTTACAAAGCAGCATCATTCTGTTAGTTTTTCAAATATTGGAAGTTCGAAATATACGTTATGTAGGGAATTTAATTCTGAGTAGCAGCTGTAAGTTTTTTTTGACGATGATGCTACTGTGACGTCATTTATAAACGTTAAATATGGCGATGTTGCCACTGAAATCCTCCCGTAAAGAACAGCACACTGTTATTGCATTTTGTGCACAAAAAGAATAGATGCATATCATATTTACTCTGAAATGCATCCAGTTTATGGCAACAAGTGCTTTATGAAGCAAACAGTTCACGTTTGGTGTAAGAAAATACTAAGTTGGCAGAAATTTGCATCATATACCGAGGTACAATTAGTTGTTCTTGTTGGCATGGACAACAGCCAGCATCGATTTTTGCATCAAACATTCAGATGTTTTCTGACAGATAAGACAAATGTTTGAGCGAAGTCAGACGATATGTTAAAAAATGAAACATTAGTCTTTAGCATTTAAAGAGATGGCGTGAACTTGTTAAGTTTATTCATTTTTTTGTTCCTATGCTGCTTTTCACTTGCGTTTTATGATAGATTACTGGTGGGAAAAATAATACACGTGTAGACGGTGTTCTGTGAATGGATCAAAAAAATTTCTCCACGTGTTCAGAATACAATTTCTTACAAAACGTATATTTTGGATTTTTAAGACTTGGAAAACTAACAGAATGACACTGTTTTGTAACTTATTTATCGAACGACCCTCATACCTACTAGTAACTGCTAAAGTGTAAATTGAGTAGTATAGTACAGAAAAATTTGCTCGATATGTGATCTTGTACTTGTAGCTTTCTAGATCTCTTTTCTAAGCTTAGCATTTAAACAACTGTGAAAACATAATACAGAGTAATAGAGCTGTAAACTTTTAGCTGTCACAGCATTTACTTTTTAATTTTAAGTTTGTTTTACAAACCTTAGGTTGCCACATTGTGAATTTCTGTATACAAGTTTGTTATTTCTCCCTCTTTCTTGCATGTATGATGTTATGAGCAACGATGAACCAAACAATTCTTGCAACATAGGGGAAGTGAAATCACAGATAGAAGGCATAATCTGTTGTATTTTGTAGGTGCTGTCCCACAAGGTACGGCAACCCGACTGACAACAGCTGCGGTAATTTATTTTCTACTTTGGTTTTTTCTGCGATATCTTGTAAATGAAACTCTGTTTTGCAGTTTAAAACAGGTTTGGGGATAGAAGTAGTTGCATCATGACTTTTTTATTAATGAGCAGAAAATTACTAGTGTGATATTGTGTTATTATTTTAAAACAATCAGTATGCTTTCAACAAAAGAATGCAGTTTTGTTTTCACATTTCATTGTTTGATATCAGTTAGTGTATAATATTGTCTTTTATTGTGCATAGATCTTGCGTGTACCACAAATATGAATCTGATACCCCTCTCACAATTTTGCTATGCTGAAATTAACAGTGAGATCGATTTACTGTTAGAAAAATATTGTCAGTGTTAGCTTATTATCATTCAGCTGATATATTTTACAATAGACATGGTAGGTCTGTGCGTGTGATGAGTAAGTAGTATTGCTGTATTGTGTAATGCCATCCACGGGTATGTGGAATGTGTTGTAGGCCCCGGGTACAGCTCGTCCTGGGTCTAGAGCAGGTGCTGCTGGTGGAGGAATTGGTATGTGTTGCAACTGTAACCCCACAACACTGTTTTTCTTGATATTATGGAGAAAATCAATTTAGTCTAAATATTTGTAACTGGATAGAGTAGTTTACTGTCTGTGGACTGTGTATCTTTTAGTGTGGCTTAAGTGCATTTATGCTTGTAAAATATGTGCTAGAATATTGTTGATGCATGACGATAGTAAAATGATAGTAAATAAACAGAACTCAACACAGATCAGTTAACTTCCCATCATACATAACTGAATGGGTTTAGGTCTGAGTTGTGACCATCTGATTCCAGATTCAAGTCTCTAGGATATTAGCCCTGGTCTGAGTCCCGAAAAGTCAGGAGTTATGTCCAACTTGGAAACGTTGCTGGAATTCGAGCACCACGTTACTGGAAAATGGCTTGTCTGAGTTTGAAATTGAAAGGTTTGTGATATAGAGATGGTACATGGTCCATTACAGTAGGTCTTAGTAGATCTTAGTGTGTATGTCAGTCAATATTTTGAATGCTGTGTTTTATCAGTTAGTCTGGCGTTAGTAATGTGTATGTGACAGTCGTTGTTGCTGTTGACAGCTCTATCAACCCAGCTACAAGTGAGTGACAGACCAGTTACTCAGCAGGGTCTTGGTGGACCAAAAACTGCTGGAATCAGAGGTGATTTTTTACTCCATTATCTTTATTATAATTGTTGTTGTTGTTGCTGCTGCTGCTGTTGCTGTCATTGTGGTCATTGTCATCACTGTTATTGTCTGTTATAATCACCAATGCTGCTGCCACATGATTTATGTGACAGAACATTTCACTGATGGCACAAGTGTGCTAAATTTCTGTGTAGTTTTCTCAGATTAGCTGTTCATTGCTATCAATCAATCAATCAGTTAATCAATCATTTATTTGACTCAGGCACGAGGCCCAAAAAACAGACAAAGCAGCACAGACAGCTATTTGTGCGTTGATGTTATTTTGGTCCTAGTTGAATGGATAGTTTTTTTGTGTCCCTGTTTCAGGTTTTTTTTGTTATGGGTATAAGTGCTTGAAGCATAGACCTCTTAAAACAAGGACTGACGTTAGCCATGCTCAGGTCCATGAACTTAAATCCATTTTTTGCAATAACTTTGTAAGATGTGATCTATTTGCTACAAAATTTTGTACACTCAGTGTCACAGACAGTGTGAACAATGCTCCAAATTTGGTTACTGTATAATTTCTACTTTCCCGTGTGTGCATATATTGTGGCTAAACCATACATCATTTTCTTTAGATTTTTACTATAACTTTATTAAATGTGGTCTGTTTGCTACAAAATTTTGTACACATAGTGCCACAGACAACGTGAACAAATGCTGCAAATTTGGTTTGCAGCATTGTATGATTTTTATTTTCTTGTGTGTGCATATATTGTGGTTAAACCATACATTGGTATGTACAGTTTAGCCACAATATGTGCACAGTGCACACATAAGAAAGTAGTAATCATACAGTAACCAAATTTGCAACATTTGTTCACATTGTCTGTGACACTATGTATACAAAATTTTGTAGCCAACGGATTACGTTTGACAAAGTTATTGTAAAAAACTTTTTAAAAACAAAGTATGGTTTAGCCACAATATATGCACACACGAGAAAATAGAAATCATACTGTAATGAAATTTGCAGCATTTGTTTATGTTGTTAGTTACACTATGTGTACAAAATTTTGTAGCAAATGGACCACGTTTGACAAAGTTACAGTAAAAACCTAAAAATGCTGATGGACCCAAGTTCGCGGACCCGAGAATGGCCTCTGTCAGTCCTTATTTTAAGAGGTCTATGGCTTGAAGTGAAGATTCTGATTGACTGATTTTTTACTGAATGATTGTTGATACTGAAACACAGACTTGGGAATGACATTGTCACTGTAAGCTGTTACAAAATGCCATACGAACATTACACAGGTCTCTGGTAAAATGTTGCGAAAATGTTGTTGTAAATGGGACAAAATGAATGATAATAAATTTGCATTTTATGATGGAATTTGGTTGTCTCTGTCAGTTGGCTATGTATGCTTTATTGACAGTAGTGTAGACTAAGTTGCATGGACGATGTCTTAAAAGTTGAAATATTAGCACTGGATGAATTATGATTTGTGTTAGTTTGTATAACTTCTTGTTAATGTCTGTCTTGATGTTCACTGTACTGATTGCAGCTGGATCACAGAGACAAGTTCAGGATAAGACGTTCTTTCTTGGCATGTTGAGGTTTTGCTAACTATTTTTCTTTTTATTGCTTTTTCTTAAATGGAATCTTTGCTTTTATGCCGACAGTTGATGATTTATTGTATTTGCTTTCTTTTGTCTGTAAAACTGGTCAACAGTAGATGGTTCAAACGTATAGGCAGAGTACGGAAACAGAAATGACTTGATGCAGTGTACTGTTTACCTCACAATACAACGGGGCAGCAAAGGTCATTGACCTAATAATTATTGCTCAAACTTTGTTCTTTGCATTTGCAGAGGAAAAGTTAACGAGCTGTCCAGTGAAATTGGTCGTTTTCGAACAGAAATTGAAACTATCACCCAGGATCAATCAAGCTATGTTTCTTATGAGAAGCGGTACGTAACAGTCTGTGAACGTGTTTTTGATTTTGTTTAGATTTGTGCTTTGTTACACATATGTTTAGTGTGCTTTACTTCTGTCCTTGCTTGTGCATCTTCATGTTGAATGTTAGGTTAGGTGTTATCCTTTCAGAGACGGTCAGTGTCTTAGTGATGTGATGAACACACATTTTATTGCTTTTTGTTTAGCATCTTCTGAGAGGCTTTGTTGATCCCAAGACCATTTCAGTCACTAGTGTCCAGTATCCATCTTCTTTATGGTCGTCATTTGGTACATTCCCCCTTTCAACAACGTCCCATTGTGGTGTTTTTCTAATGAATAGTTGCACTGTAAACTGTGCTTCTCTGTTTCGTTGTATCTAACACAAGATTTGTTTCTGGCCAGGCAACAATAATGTTTTTAGTATGTACTGTGTTTACTATAAGATATGCTACATATTTGTGCCATGGATAAGTAGTGACATCAAGTAAATGCCGATGTCCCGGGGAACTACGAAGCACATCTCGGACACATGTGCAGGTGTCAGATCAGCTGGTGGTGGCTGATGAAATTATCATCTAGCTGGTAACAGTATGGTGGCAAAGTGTAATAATTGCAGGGTTCTGAAGTTTCTGCATGATTGCTGGTGCTGATAATTGTTGCAGCTTCTCCGGTTGACTGCGCATGTGTATGTCTGTGTCTTGTATGGCAGGGCTGAGCTGTTAGCACAGGAACTCAAGGAGCTGCAAGCAGAGCTTGGAGATTGCAACATGGTAATCTTTCTTTTTCTCTGCTGTGCAGATTTTGTTCAGCTGTTTTGTTTTGTACATGATTTTACTTTGGAGGTTGTGGGTTTGATTCCCAGCCATTCCACTATCAGATAACAACTCTGAGCAACTGAGGAAGTCGTTCACACATATGTGCCTCTGTCACCAAGCAGTAGAATCTGGTACTGGCCTAGCCAGTGGGAAGGTAATGACAGTATGGGAGAGGTGTGACCTACCAGCCATATAACTGAGCTGTGTCTGGAAATCACTACCAACTCAAGGAGGGTGTGAAAGAGTGATGCTGACTGTGGGATGCTTTACCTTTTATCTGTTTTTCTTTTTACAATGTGAAATGTGAAATTTGTTGAAATTCATTTGGTAATTTTTTACATTTTAGTACATTTTATTACTCTGATAGTAACTGCAATTTTGAAACCGCCAGTGGTTGTTAGTGAAAAGAAAAGCATGTGACCTTTTAAGTTTCAGAATTTTTCCCCAAAAAGTGTAAAATCTGCATATCAACAAATTTGAGTATTTTTGCCTAATTTGTGCAAATCTTCACTTTCCATTTTTTGGTCCACTGGCCCACTGTATAGAACTGTTTCATTTAGTAGATCGGTTCTATCGTGTGATGGTGGTATATTGTGTTTGTGCTTACGTTGCTTGTGTATTCTAGTTGGTCGACAAACTCAACACAGACTCCAACATCAGTGACATGCAGATGGACTACACCGATGTGAGTTGATTCTCCACTGCTAACACATCATCAGTGAGAAAAGCATGTAGACCCAGTGCAGACATGTTATGCGGCCATTTACCTTGATCTTTCGAGTTGAGCATTAGCATGTGGTTACTTTTCTCTTGTCGAATGTCTGCAAGTTGTGGGTTTAAGTTATACAAGATGGATGGAAAGATAAACGGGTGAGACCCATAAGTCAGCATACTAGGATGGCCAGAACATTATTACTAAAATGTTATTATTACTACTGCTGCTCGAAACTACCAGTAATATTGCTAACGATAATAATAATATCAGCATCCAATGTAATTTGGTAACAATGCATTGTAATGTTTACCTTGTTATTTCTTCTTTCAGAGGGGTGACTGGGGCCCCTGTGTAATGTAAGGCTAGGCGAGTGTTGCTGTCAAATGGCATCTCACTTTGTCAGTCGGCTTTAGCAGCATGATTACTGTGACCGCTGACGAATGGGCACATTTGGGGGTTATGATAACAGCAGGTTATGATAACGTGTTGAAACAGACAGAATTACTTTCAGCGATGCCAACTAATGATGGTATTACAATTTATAGTCCGTCGTGATATGGCCAGAGTCACAGGAAGATGCTGATGTTGCGAAGCATTTGATGCGATTCAGGTCCGCTATTCCGAAAATGTACTATTTCCAGCAAAGCATTTGATGCATGTGTAGTGTAATCGTTTGTAATGGCTTGAGCTGATTTTTGAAAGCAGTCATGCAGACTGCAGTTTTTGCAGCATGAAGGCCTAAATGTTAAAAAGTAGGTGGTTTTACACAGTCAGAACTGGCATGCATATGCTTAATTATCTGTGCTCCCTTCTTGTTCATCACTTTGTTGATACATTTTGTCTTTGATTTGCCACTGGTTAATATTTTTTTTATTTTAATTATACCATTACAAAATTTTTGTATTCTATAGATCTTACTTAATGTGGATTTGCAGGCAAGTATTCGAGCATATTGGCAGTGAGTATTTTAATTGGTGCAATGAAAAAGTTGTGTTTAAAAACAAAACTGTAATTATGATGTGCATGTTTTTATTTGTTTGTGCTGTTTATTGTTTTTAGTTTCTGTTATCTTTATCATTATTGTTGTTGCTGCTGCTGCTGTTATTGTGGTCACTGTATTTTCTGTAGAATAAGGCTCAGAATGATCGAGAGGCTGTTGTGCTGGACAAACTGTTTGAGCAAAAACAACAGTATGTAGTATACAGTATCTACCTGAAACAATGTACCCTGATAATAATGAAACTTTACAAATTGCCTGTGGTTGTTGGATATTTTTAATAAACTGCAAATTTTCTTACTTTTGTGTAGTGTTTGGAAGTATGGAAGACACTTGAGGTAATGAGTTGATTGCAAGTTTTGTAGGTGATTTTTTTGTTAATCAGTTGTTATGTTTGAGTGCATATTTTTTATTAAATTGAACAACTGTGGCTTTGAAACAGTTACAGAGTTCCTGTACTTGGGCTCTATTCAGTCATCTTCTGGCGGATGCTATCCAGATCTACATCGACGAATTGGAGTGGCCTCTTCTGTTATGCACTCAGTGCAATGCTGCTGGCATCAAAAGGGTCTAAGTCTGGACACCAAGCTAAGTCTATACCAAATTTGTGTTCTCCAAATCCTGTTGTATGGAGCTGGCACATGGACCCTACTGGCAGATGACAGACGCAGATTACAATCCTTCCATAGGTCACGCCAATGCCAGATACTGGGTGTGAAGTGGCAAAACCATGTGAAGAACGTCGATATAGCCGACAGGACCGGTCTGCCTAACATTGCAGATATATAATCGGCAAGAGGCGCCAAGCACTGTTTGGTCACGTTGTTGGACTGGATGCCACCACACCTGCACACCAAGCGTTATGTCAGGTCATTGCAATGAAAGGCGGTCAGAGTCTGGGGACAAACTGGCGAAGACCTACTGGGTGTTCTCGAAAGACCTGGATACAGCAGATCGGCAACGGAACACCGGCCAGCTGGAGACAGATGTGGCAGAGTGCAGATGAACGTGGACATTGTGGGGAGTCGCTGCAACGGACCTCAGTTGTCTACGCATCATGATGATGATGATGGCTTTGTAGCT
>Ga0056128_1005608_pt1 | contig 15792 bp, 8 predicted proteins | sample WorMetLIZISLAND2_FD_71113 | JGI IMG/M metagenome (GOLD analysis project Ga0056128, IMG submission 71113) | Marine gutless worms symbiont microbial communities from Max Planck institute for Marine Microbiology, Germany - Olavius geniculatus... ...
GCAGCAGCAGCAACAGCAGCAGCAGCAGCAGCAGGTCCGCGTGACGTCATTGCCAATGAGCGGCCAGCATCGAGTGCCAGTTACTGCGAATAGCGGCTGACTGACTGGACGAGCGAGCTACTAGGGCGGCGCCTGCAAAAACTATCTGCTCTTTTGTCATCGCCGCGCCAGACCGTACGCCGTGCGGTCCGCACGTACTCACAGCTGGTCCGTCGTACGGCGTACCGCCACGCTACGCTCGCTACGTAAACCGCTTTTTTCTGCCTCTAATCTTCACAGCTAGGTAAGAGATGCATGCTAATAACTTTATTTATATTTATTAATATTACATAACAGAGATCTGACGCTACCTATTTCTATACTTTTAAACGCTATTTCTAGGCCTACTAAAATTTCCGTTAGCTCTTTATAACTTGAACGCTGCAACGCATTATAGACTATGCCGCTGCATTGTACACAGTACACAGTACAGATGTAAATTTATTGTATATTGTACTGTGCATTAAGACATCACAATCGGATAGCGGTCGCCGGTCGCTTCACCAACATGAAGGCCTAGGCCTCTAAAAATTTTTGTTATGTTTTAAGTTTTGATGTTTGTTGAGACTGTTAACTCAAATACAAAATTGTTATTTTAATCACTTTTAACGCAGCTAACAGTCAAAAATTGATGTGATTATGCGAATAACACTTTTACTGTGTTGCAGCTATTGATTACAATAGTTTGACTAAAGTGTGTGCAGTTTGATGTCTATTGTATTACTGGGCCAACGTAGTGACAGTCGTTGAACGAGAAAATTACAGTAAAGTGATATAATTTAAGTTGGTTTGAAATTGTATATTTTGCTATCGTGGTGCAAATCATGCAAAATTAGGAGCTTTACACCAAAGATAATAAATGTATGCCCATGAAAACTGTCTTAAAAGCTGTAGCCTCTACACGCCATCTGTTTACATAATAGCGTTTTGTTTAAATTACCTAACTGAAGCATGAAAGTAACTGCTTGCTTGCCTATAGGCTACTTGCATACTTCCCTACTTATTTATACAAGTGTTTTGCTGCGTTTTTTCTACACTGTGCTCTACATTGTCTATTTTTTGTAGTTTGTACTCGCTGTGTATACGGTTTTAATTAACGATTACAATAATAAGTAGCGAACTCGCTTGTTTTGCACGGTGACATTTGCACAGTGTCGACGCCATCTCAAAGTTAGGTCCATCCACATCACAGCACTGCTGAAGCTACAGCTTCCGACTGACTGGCCAGGGCGTGGATTCGTCCGTTGCAATGCTACAGTCATCAGCGGTGAAGCCGTCATCAGGCGCCGGTGCAGCAGCAGCAGCAGCAGCAGCAGGGTCTGTAGTGACTGACCCGACGCTGCGACTGATGGCGGCTGCCGCTGCCGCTGCCGGCGGAGCAGCACGTTCAGGCCGTCCGACGCCGTCAGAACTCACCTCACGACCGTCCGTCGTCGCCGCAGCCGCCGCCAACGAGCTGTACGCGTCACTGCTCTACTCCCAGCAGTTGGACCACCGCGCTGCGCTGCATATGATGCAGCAGCAGAACCCGTTCTCAATGTCGGCAGCAGCAGCAGCACAGAGAGGGCACCAGACACAGGTAGCTGTCAGCGGTCACACACAGCCGCCGCAAGCTCACACCGGTGCTGCCACCGGGGGCTTTTCACTCCCCCACCATTACCATCATCAACCAGTACACGCCCCTCCTCCTCCACATCCTCATCACCTGCAAGGTCCTGCGGCTGCTGCGGCGTTCGAGTCCTACTCGCAGTCACTGGCGACGCTGTCACAGCTGTCACAGAGGCTGCAACTTCACGGGCCTCCACACGCTAGGCTGCCGGGGCCGCCCACAGCGCTAGGCGTCGACCCTTACCTAGCGGCGGCAGCGGCAGCGGCCGTGCAGAGTGGTCGAACCGGGAGTCCCCCAGTGTGTTCCAGGAGACAGGCGACGGTTAGCTCGCCGTCAAAGACGCCACCCACGCTCAGCGACAGCAGCACGGCATCGGCACTCGTCGTCGGCAGCAAGCAGAACGCAGCTGCAGTGCAGGCTCAGCACTCAGCGTCTCCCCTCCCTCGACATCGAAGCAACCCGTACGATTTCTGCGTCAGCGAGGAGTCGGACATGTCTCCGCACGCTGACGACAAATTTCGCGTAATCCGCTGCTACAAGCACGACGGCCACGACAACGACGACGCCAAAGAATCTCATCATCGTCACCATTATCATCATCATCAGCAGCAGCAGCAGCAACAACAACAGGCGGAGGGCGGCGTGCAAGTCGGCGACGGATTGCACGACGAAAATCACAACGCATTCAGCGACGATTCCTACAGACATGCTCTGCAGCTGCCGCCGCATCAGCGCATCAAGCGACCGGAAGTAGTGAGCAGCAGCATCGCGCACGCGCAGACCGCCGCTGCAATACTTCCGCTTCCGTCTCAGTCCGCAGCGAACATCAGCAGCGACGTGCCGAGCAAACGACAGCGTGTCGGCGGCACCACCGGAAACGGAAGTAACGTCATGAGCCGCGAGACACGAGAAATGTTGTCGAGCGGTGGACGGTCAAGCAAGACGCTCAACTACAAGTCGGACCGTCATCATCATCATCATCAGCATCGTCATCGTCACCGTGGTCGAGCAGACTTCACACACGGCTCGATGATCCAGCTGTCGGACGGGCGCATCAAGCGCATCGAGGACATGCGCACTGAAGACTTCGTCATGTCTGAGCAGCGACCTGCGGGCGTGACGTCATCAATGACGTCATCACGACAGCTGGTACTCGTGTCGAGTCGCGTCGTTCATATCCGGCTCAACCACGACACTTGCACCGCGGTGCTCGGGTTCATCGTCGACAACATGATTCACTCGCCGGTATTCATTTAGCTCACTTATTTATCTGCTAGTTTACTTATTGTGCGGCCCGCCGGCCCGCTGCTGAATTACGAACCCTACCCGTAAGCCCGCCCGCCTGTCTGGCTGTCTCTCTGTCACATACGGACTTCTAAATCGATAACAAAAAAACGTATTAAAAAACCAACATTTTTCAGCGCAAAAGTAACTGATTTGCCAATTTTAACTCGAAAGGTTAAAAGTCATGGCTATCGGACATCAAATACTCTCGCTTACATGTTTACTTACGGCCGGCGGATCACATGCTAACGTCGGACGACTTTGCCGGTCGCCCACTCCACATTACGCGCGTACCACTCTTAACCAACTAGACGGTCGGCCGCATACATATCGACACAAGCGTGCCGAAATTTTAGTTTGTTATTCACGCATGGTTACAATGCATTTACACTTGAAAGCTAAAGTTTAACGCATTTATGTTTTATAAATATGTCATAACTCAAGAACGGATGGTCGTACAAAGTTTAGATTAAAAAATTGATTAGCTCCCACAACTCGCTACACCGTTTCAATCTTTCATTCACATGTACTTATTGTTTTATCGACAACTGTAGTAGGACATAAAGTACTGCAGTGCCGCTGTTTAAAACACTCGTTAAATGATTAACACATTATAATGGGCTTCATATTTGTTCAGTGCATGGAGTACGCTGAACATGCGAGACTAAATTTGAGGCACAAAAGTGCACAACATAAACTAGTAGAAAATGTAGAACTGGATTGCGCGGGAAAAAGAAGCACGTGAGTCAGATGCTCTTACTTACAGCCTGTAAAAATTTGACTGTAAAGCCCACACCGGCTTCGTATTCGTTGATTCTGTAGTCAAAATTAATGAAATTTGTTACTAAACTTATTTCTGATTAACAGTTGCTGTTGCTGCTTGTCATAACTGTTCAGGGATTTTTTAATTGCAATTTTTTTCAGAAACTGTGGCAAAGATATGGAAAAAAGTGACTCGCTCGTCAAAAGCAGATTATCACCACACAATGAAATACTGTGCGTTATGCAAATTCAGTTTTTCAGTTCCTTTTATTTTCGAATGTGCAGTAATCGATTTCTTTGAGTTGTCAAAAAATCTAATTATCTTCGAGGTTTTATAAAAATGCATTTGTAACTTTTAGAGTAGTCTTACTAACATACAGACAGTCTAGGGCAAAAATTACGAAGGGCGTCGAAGATGGAACGTTTTGCGGGTCGCGGGTAAACGGCAGATAGACGTTTTGCACGTGAAAATGCAGACGGTGGCGCACAATACTATAAATAAGATAAGGACGATAAAAGTAGAGAGAGACAGAGAGCGAGCCAATAAACACTTGGCGATGTCGGTCGGGGCAGATATTTTGCGCAGTGACGTCAAGCGGACGGTGGGCGAACTGAATGCTCTTAACTCATCCACAGAAGCACACCTTGAGCGCCGTCGTCGACGTCGCATTCCCCGCTGCTTGTGGGGGTCGACTTCTAGGAATTACTTTGTGGGGGCGACCCATGCCTACTCTTGTCTTCTCTTCGTCACATTTTCCTCCACATCCTAGTATTTTTCTTTCTTTTCTTCTTTCTTTTTCTCCATTCCAGCTAAAGCGTCTGTGGACTGCTGTAAGCTTTCCCGACCCGATAGAAAAAAAACAAATGTGCCACTGTGCACAGTTTCAGTCGCAAAATGTACCAAGAAATCGTTTGCCGGTCGGCGTGCTTTTTGTCACTTGCAATTTTTACCATTCAGTTTGGACGTATAAAATGCCGCTTTGCGTTAAGGTTAAATCGGACGCCGAAAAGCAAAAATTGGCTCATTCTACCGTTGCAAAAATATCCATGAATTAAGCGCCCGCAGCGGGGGCGTCAATAGGAGCCGGCGAGCTGCTGCTGCTGCTGCTGGCGACCACCTTGCACGAGCACCTGCTGAGTAGAGCCTGACCTAGCCGGGCGGCGTCAATCAACGGCGAGCGCGGCGTGTCGATGATTGACTGAGAGTAGGTCAAGAGTAGCTGCTAGCAGCAGCAGCAGCAGCAGAGTATCCGCAGTAGGCCTATACAGAGTACACGCGCTCACACTCACACACGTGTCAGGGCCTGGCCCGGCACCGACCCGACCGACCTATCCGCCACAGCACCTGCTCGCAGACGCTCAGACCGCCCGCCGACAACCTGCCGACCATCCGGCCGTCCGGCCGAGAGATCGGCGTCGTCAGTTGCTGGTGTGTAAAACATACACGTGTCATCCATAAACACTGCCGACCGACAGGCGCGCCGTACCCCCGCCACGTGACGTCACACCCGCGCCGCACGCCGCGTTGCTATTGGCAACCGCTGCTGCTGCTGCTGCCGTATCGGCGCAGTTGTAGCACGTTGTATATGACGTCATCGCTACGATGTGACAACAAAAAGTCGCCATAGGCCTATTAGTCTGCAATTAGTTAAGTGTATTTAATAATAGTGTTTACACGAACACACGCAAAACTCGTTCTCTTGGAGAGGGGTTATTAATAACGGTTAGGTATCTATGCGACAATGTCCACAGAACACAATCATGGCGGCGACACTTGATCGGTACTCAGAGTTGCGCCATCCATGACTTGCGCAGTCACCGCATTCCGACGACTCGATGTCGTTGACTAACTCTACTCGTTATCTTAATTCGTCCAAACAATGTCTTTATTTGCATTTCCCGTGTTTTTCAGGTGCTGGTGCTTCCAGCTATTGTTATTCTGTATTTTTTTTCATTTTCTTCAACCGAGTATACCGAAAACATTGTCCTGTGTTTTTCATCTTTACAACGCCACGGCTTCGCAAGGCACAAGTGTGCAACTCAATGGCCAAAACATCAGACATGAACCCAATCCATTTTATCTGGAAGTTATCTTGGATCGGACTCTGTCTTACCATGCACACTTTAAAAGTCTACAGCCAAAGTCAGCACTCGTAATAATCTGCTCAGGTCGCTGGCTGGATCATCATGGGGAGCATCTGCTACAACCCTAAGAACGTCAGCTTTGGCTCTGTGCTACTCCACTGCAGAATACTGTGTTCCAGTCTCAGCCAGATCACCTTACACTAAACTGAGTGATGTCCAGCTGAATGAATCCATGCACATTGTCTCTAGAGCTCTGTGCCCAACATCTCTTTCGTGGTTGCCAGTCCTCAGCCACATAACTCCCCTCACATCCGGCGAATGGCAGCAACAAACCAACTTCTCAGTAAGATTAGGTCTTCAACCGTCACTCTGCCTCTGATATCAGACATCGAATTCTATCCTGAAGTCCGCCTTACATCAAGACGTCCAGTATGGCTCGAGGAACCACAACAGGAAAAAGTGTCACCACGACAGAAATGAACTGAAGAGTGGGCTGCTTCAGATGTAGTAAACCACTCACAGATCGTGGACTCTTCCATTGCACCTCCTGGATTCGACCTACGTCGACGCTTGTGGTCAACGTTGAACCACTTTCGCACTGGCCAGGGTCGATGTGCAGCCAACCGCGTCCGCTGGAATCAGGCTTCAGGTCCATTTTGTTCCTGTGGCGTACCTTCACAAACTATGTCACACATTGTGAACGATTGTCCAGATGCGAAATTTCCCGGCGGTCTGTTAGCCTTACATTTGGCTGAGGAGTAGGCCAAGTGACATCTTTGCCTGGCTTGGCATGCAGAGCATACGATAAGAAAAAGCTGAAGACCATCGCTAACCGAGCTTTCCCGGTTGTCGGCCCACGAACATGGAACGACCTGCCGGACGACGTGAAGTCTGCCGAGTCTTTTATCCAGCTTTCGTCAGCGACTGAAAACTTATTTGTTCACTAAGTTCTTTTACTGACTTTTCCTGAACTGACTCCATCTACACTCTATGGGTTTATCGCCAGTGGACCTACCACATTGGCCACTTTGACAATCCCGGATTAACCGATGGATTGATTTCACAATATGTCCACACAAAGCTGTGTATCTCTGCGACATTTGTCACGCATCGTGTGTGGTGTACAGTCTTTAGTCGGATACATATTCTGAATAGATGTTTTTTATTTTATCATCGTTATTATCATTTATAAACTACTTCATAGGCTTTTCAATTTTTACTATCTTTCAAATTTACAAGAAAATTACGAAGACCTCTCAAAATAAGGTCTGACGGCGGCCATGCTCTTGTCCGCGAACTTGAGTCCATCGATATTTTTAGTTTTTTTTACCATAACTTTGTCAAATAAATTTGGTTACTGTATGATTTCTACTTTTTGTGTGTATATGTATTGTGGCTAAACCGCACGTTAGTTTAAAAAAGTTTTTCAACTATAATTTTGTCAAACATGGTCCGTTTGCTACAAAATTTTGTACACAGAGTGTCATTTACAACCTAAACGAATGCTGTTAATTTGGTTACTGTATGATTTCTATCTTCTCGTGTGTGCATATATTGTGGCTAAACCTCACGTAACGACATACGGTTTAGCCACAATATATGCACACACGAAGAAAGTAAAAATTGTAAAGTAACCAAATTTGCAGCATTTGTTCATGTTGTCCGTGGTACTATGTGTACAAAATTTTGTAGCAAACGGACCACGTTTGACAAAGTTATAGTAAACAAATTAAAAATATCGATGGACTCAAGTTCACAGACCCGAGCATGGCCGCCGTCAGTCTTTATTTAAAGAGGTCTATGACTTCTTTACATAACTAAATTAACGTTTGTTACAATTGATACACCGAGCTAGCAAAAGAAGTCGCATAAATAAAATAAATAAAATAAAATAACTTTTAGTTCCAGTTGCAGGTCGTAACCATAGTGCAAACATCGCGCTTATCTTTGCGATAGCTGAGCTTTTTGTTACGTTGAGCCTATGACATAATCCTGCAAAAATTTTCGCAACAAGAGTAAAATTTATGTGCTTTTTACTTGGCAAACGATGCAAAAGTAGTTAAGTGCGTCATAAGTCGATGTGCATGTAGTCGATGAAGGTGTGGCATGCTGATCAGAAGTCAGAGAGCCACAGCAGTGTCAGTTGGCGGCGTTAACACAGTCTGAGAGACCGAGACGCTCTCTCAGTCGGTCGGTGCTACTCTGGTCTGTCTGTGGCAGTGATGCGGCGATGTATCATAGCTCAGCGCAGCAGCAGCAGCAGCAACGGGTCGATGCATGGCGCCGACTGACGATGATGATGCTCCATAGACTCGCTGTAGCAGCAGCGGGAAACTTACAAAATCCCCCGGATATGATCCCCCGCCGAAAAAAGTTTTCCGAACAACATCTTTTTAAAGGTTTTTGCTGGAACAAACTGCCACCTCCTTTAAGGAAGATCAGTGTTGTCCACAACGACGACACATAATTGCAGTCTCCTTAGATGTAATCAAACGAGCTATACCTTTAATTATACAGCGTCGTATCGCGACATTGCCGAAGCACTCTGTTTTTGCCGTCACATTACGGCGTTTTTTTGTGTTATTTACGTTTTTGTAAGTATTTTGTGCAAGGGAAATGTCGTCCGAACGGATTTTGTTCGTTCGAGGTTTAGCAGCAGCAGCTGTTGCGGCGTCGGGCTCAAGAAACAGGTGCTCGTAATCGTCACAGCCGACGCAGCTGCTATCGCTGCTGCAGCTGCTTGCCACTCACGCCAATAATTATATACTCTTCTACTCACTCGTGTACAGCGTATACGCTAGTACAAAGTTTGTACGCGTGTGTACTACGAACGCGTTGTTCACGGCCCGCTACGTCACTGCTACCGTGTTTATTCACTTATTATGCGGCCGTCCTTATAAGCCGCATTACGGGTCTCTCCCGTCGCCCGTCCGTCCGTTTGTCCGTCTGTCTGCTTAGTTTGTAACGTATGGGTTCCTAACTGGAAAACAAAAGTAGAGAAACTCCAAATTTAGCGCGAATGTTTTCTGGGGCAAAAGTAATCGGTCTGCCATTTTTTGGCTCAAAATATCATAAAGTCAAGATTAGGGATAAAATGATGATTGCTCATTACAGCGTGTAGCTGACCGCAGACAGCTCTGCACAATATTATGTCGCCACTTGGCCGGCGTATTTTTTATCCGTTTCTTGTGGAGTTTCAAGTCGCCCGAGGCAGCGTTTGTTACCGTTTCCCACTCTCTGTGAATTTATTATGGTAATCTCTGGCTTCGGCTGAAGGCTATAGGCCTATAATTTACAGAAAGCCTTTCAATGCTCATTGCGCGTTTGATAATTGTGGTCTGTGTGAAGTATGCTGTAGGGTAAAAAATCATATAAAATCGAATAATAAGCAAACAGCAAACGATTGTTTTTGCAAAACAAAAAAACTCGTAAGCGTATTCTGCGGTTAGGGGTGTATAGACTTACAAAGACTTACGTGTTGGTCCCGGTGAAAGTCGGTGACTAAAATTCCGATAGTGACCAGAAAGACACGCGTCACGGAAAAGTCACGAGTCAGAATCATAAATAAGTCACCAACAATAAGTAAGCGAGTAAATTTATATAGCGCACAATGTCGGCGAGAAACCCGCCGAATCCGTAGCATTGCCTTAGCAGTTGAAACAGCCAAATTGCTTGTACAATCAGGATCGTCGTTATATCAGTCGCTAGTTTTCCTGTCAAAGTTATGCATAGTTTTTTTCTTTGCTTTTATGTGTAACTTTGCTTTTGTCGTATTGTCAGGCACTGCTCTAATGTCACGCTGTTCTTTGGCAATTAAATGCTAATGATACCTACGACGAAGTGAAGTGAGGATGCTGACTGTGATGGCCGCAGGTAAGCGTAGAGGCGCCTCTGGAGCAGCCGTTTTTTGTGCATGGCTTCGGCTGGTCGTCGTGTGATCCCGCGCGTACTCACGCGCGCTACCAGCTTACCTGCAGACAGCTGTCTGTCGGCGACACGTGCATCTCTTTAACTGCTCCGCACCAGCAGCGCCACTGTGACGTCAGTTCCAGACACTGCTCCCACCTGTCCGCCGAGCACACCAGCCAACTACTCCACAACTCAAGGTCAGCATCGTTAGTCACGCCGTACGTCACTCAACGTTTTAACCCATCTACGTGCAGAGCGGCTACGCTTTTTTACGGCACACCTGTTGGCGCGTCGCGGCCCGGCAAGGATAAAAAGCCCGGAGGCGTTCTGTTAAAAATGGGGTCAAATTTGTTCATTTTCAACTGTTAATAATTTTACGTAGCTTAATGCTAATGCACATTTTTAACTTCTAGCCCATTTTTATGTTCTTAATCCAGTCATCGGCTGCAACACATAGCAAAAATGTTTTAGTCATTTATTCATCCCGCAGGAGAATCTAGCCTATCATGGCGATCTTAAAAACAGCAAGAACGTTTTGCGCGTTTAAAAAATCGTAGTTTTTTTCCGTTATTTGACCGCTGCTTACATGTAATTCATAAGCACATCCGCATTCAGGAAAATCGCAATAAAACGACTCCGTCCAACTTTGAACAAAATATTTTAGTGACGCAACAACCGAATTGGGGGGGGGCTTTTTCTTTCCAAGCCCACCACAAGAGTCGATCAGCCAGATATGAAGTCTACTTACAGATAAGTGCAACCCGCAAAATTTAGACATCGAAATTAAGTAAATATGTATATCTATTAGCGTGCTCTGGTTACAAAGGCATGCCAGGTGTGTCCGTAATGAAGTTTGTTTTAGACTCAGACTATATCGTGTAGCAGGCGTCACGTGACTTCTAGATGACCACGCCCGCCCGTTAACACGTGTTCTATAGGCCTAGAACGCTGAAGTTAACTGTTAGCTTGCTCATATTTGCACCTTTACAGTTTACACCTTGAATCTTAGTTTGTTCCGACCGAATCAGGTGGGTAAGCCAAAAGCTGGGGCCACTTTTTTAGGTTTTTAACACAAAACCGCTTGTAACTTTACAAATACTAATAAAATCGGTGCCAAAATTGGCACAACTCAAAAGTCACCGTATTTTCAATCGTAACTTGAAATTCGAATCAATTTTGAAAAATAGAGCGTATACTGAAAGGTGTAAAACTGTGTGTGAGCAGAGACTCGTCGACATGGACAGAGCGTGAACAGCACGACGACAGCAAGAGATTAGTGACTAGTGGTCAACTGGGACTGACCAGCGGTCAGCGTGACGGACCATCTGCTGCTGCAGTGATCAGTAGGAAGCGTCGCTGGTCAGCGCCGGACCGCGCGACCACGCCCACTCATCACCATGGCAACCATGTCAACAACAGCAGCAGCAACAGCAGCAAGATACAGCATGGCAGCCACTTCGCCGCCAGCTCAAAATAACTCTCATCGTTACGGACCGTGAACATTACACCGGAATGTTATGGCTGGAAAATTGATTTGAAAAATTTAGGCTTTTTGGGTTGTTTACAAACGTAAAAAACTTTAAAATTCAAATTTTGGTTTTAAGACTTTTTTTATCTGTTGTACAATTTATAATACCAATCAACTGTAATTTATATTTTAATAATTGTAATTTTTGCGTTTGGACGTCCGTCATTCACTCAGCAAAAAACGATGCGACATAAATAAAGAATTGTGTAAAGGATATTCACCTAGGTATTAAAAATTATGACCCGTTTTTTTGTCGTTACACTAAAACCTAGATCAACCTTTAAAAGCCTCAAGAAACCTTTAAAAACTAAAAGAAACGTAAAACTTTCTTCCCCCAAAAAACAGGTTTTTCCAGTCCTGCGTGATGTACATAGGTCAGCCCAGTGGCGACGTATTGTACGGTCGTCCGCCTAGAGTTGTTGATATTGTTGTCAGAAATAAAAATGAAACTCTGACGCCAGCAGTAATCTGTCATTTTGCAATGTTGCGTAATTATAACGTTCGGTTTTGCGCGTGTTTATTGCTGCTAAGAAAAACTCACGGGGTGAAATAATAATGTAAAAGCAACGATCAAACTATTAGAGACTAGTCGCATTATTGCTTGAAGCATCAAAGTAACATACAAGTATAGCTCATTTTAAACTACACAATGTATTTAGCAGTTATTATAAAATTGCATTAGCAATCTGTTTTTGTAATATAAATTAGTGTTTTTTGCGATCTGCATTCGTTGTTTTTAATATACTTCAGACAATCGGTAAAGATTTTTTTGTACATTTTGCAGTACAATTTGTAAATACGTAAAATGCAGTCATTTGATTTGTATATAGTGTTATTTAGTAATAGAAGTGTTTGTGTGCAAACAATAAAACGTTTCCATCGTGTGTCACTCATTAGTACGCTTTGACTTCATCAACGTCATCAACGTTTGTTACTTACATACCAAGACATACAGTATACAATGTATAGTTTAGGTCAGTACATAATCTCTGTATCAGTGGCGAATCCAAGGGGGATGGGTACGGACCTGCGCCCCCCACTTGAGCCCCTATGCATAAGTAAACAAGTGAACACTTTATATGCTCTTCGGAACTGCTAATTAAAAAAGTTCGTGTATCAGAAAAAAATATTAAAATTATTGCCACCAAGTGTTATATGCTAAGGCTAAAATGCATCAAATTCAATTTCGGTTGGGGCTCTGCCACAGACCTCGCTGAGGGAGCTCACAGCGCTTTCTCAAGCCCCTAGCTGGATTCAAAGGGGCCTACTTCTAAGGGAAGAAAAAGGGGAAAAAAGAAAAAGAAGAAAAGGAAAAACGACAAAAAAGAAGAGGGGAAAAGAAAGGAAAGGGAAAGGAGGGGCAAGGGGGATATTCCACCCCCTCCTTGGCTGAAGCCTAGATCCGCCAGCTCTGTATCGATGTTGCTAGCTATTCGGTTCAATAACAGTCCACTCAACTTAATTAGTGCTGCCACTTTAGCTTGTGAAATAAAACACTTACGTTTATCGCTTATCGGATCCTCAGAGACTGCGAGCAAAACGAGCATTACGCCAAAACGAGCAGAAATTACAAAAAAACACACATTATACACGTAAGTTTATTTTTGCTTGCAGATGTTTACGTTCAAAGAAACCATGGCAAAAATGCAATGTAGGCCCTATAGAGACGAAAACGTTATTTAAAATTAGCATCGACAGTCTTCAGTTACGTACGCTACGCAGACGACGATGCTGCATGACAGCTGCTGCACAATAACGTTTGCGTTATTAATATGGCGACAAAAACTGCCAATGGCGTCTACGAACAGAACCAAATCGATAAATCGTCGTTCAGAGTGATTCGTTCTAAGTTTTTCGATAGTTTGTTACATTTTTATTACGAGCATTATCAACAACAGTTGTCCCGTCTTCCATATCATGCTACTTTTTCCTAACAATAACATCAGCGTCAGCGATAATTTAAAGAAACCTAGATTTTGGAGGTGAATTTAGACGTTGCTGGTCGTATGATGCGAGTAAAATTATACATTTACCTAATACCGTAATATTAATATAACATTATGATTATCGTCATCATCATCATCATCATCATCATTATCGTTAGCAGCAACAGCAGCAGCAGCAGTAATAGTAATGGCAGTTTCAGTACCATAATAAAATATAGGGCAGGTTTATGTCGCATACAATGTATGCTTGGCGCAACAAATTGTTGCACATGGCCTGCAGCATTGCTGCAAATTGAAACATTCGCGCACGGAGAAAGGCAGGGGGCGAGATAAACATCACGTGTGGGTGCTCGCACGTGCGTGCGATTAAATGAAATAAAATATCGTGAAATAAAACAAGTTAAAACAACTGTAAAACAAATTATTTTGTCTTAAGGCATCGCAGTATACATGCGACATGCGAAGCCTCGCGATAAAATCTAACTTTTCTGCAAGTTTGTAGTGTCACTTTTTTCTCTGAAATAAAAAGTAAACGGAGTCAACGACAACCGTCTTTGGCATGTCTAATTTTATGTCATCGTAGCCTATGTGCGAGCGCCTTTAGTTGAGCTGTTGTTGCTGCTGCTGCTGCTGACGGGAGGGGTACAGTTGTGTGACGTCACTGCGGGATCCTCATCGAAGACGGATGGATATAGAGAGCGCGAGACAATTTTCCGGGCGAAGGCTGCGGGTCTGACCTGTAGATATTGAGACGCAACGCCCGACTGAACACGACGATAGTTAGTCCAGCCGTCGCTGCCCGCCCACGGCTATAGTCTATTGTGACGACTGACGACTGCGACTGACTGGTTGGCTTATATATCAGAGAACGATGATGTTACAGGATCGGTCAGAGTAACTGCGGAATATAGATACTGGTTCATATAGCAAGAGTTAGCACCGACAAGCACTGCGATGGCTTTGCCATGTCACATGCAGACGTCTTTGTCGCATGAAATGTGACGTTCCGACGACTGCGTGTATATCAGAGAACGACGACGATGCAGAAGGAGCGATGGCGATCGACGTAGACAATGGTAAAATTGGCTCAGCAGGTCTTGAATTTGAAAAAAACGAAATAGCCAAGCTGTCGCAAGCACACCGCACGATGCCGATCGACGTAGATGCAGTAGCAGTACGTACACCTCGAGTGGACGGGTCTCAATGGTACACGGATATCTCTGCGTCTCTCTGGACAATATCTGATAATAAGATACCCACGATTGCTTTCCAACAATCTACTCACCATCGACTCAGCGCGGCACGCTACTGCTAGGTTACATCACTTCTGTCTTCAACTTCTCCGTGGATATCTGCGAATTCTACAGGCGATACTTTCTCGATCGATCTCTAACGTCATTAAATCCCGATGTTGGCGGGAAACGACGCGAAGTTGTTCTCGATCACGTAAATTTAGCCCGTATTGAAGTTGTGACGGCACATTCTAAGTGTGCATATTAGTTTATTCTCGACCACAGAGTATAGGCACGTGCATAGGCACGTGCATATTTTAATATAGAACATAGCCTATGTTACTAGCATTGGCGGTTTGTAATACAAAATGTAAAGTTAGGCCCCGCCTAACTACGCTCATGTGATTTTCATTTGCATAAGCCTATCATACGTGCCTTCGTTTTATTTATTCTTTGCCATCGAAAATTTTTCTGTCAAAAGAAAGGTGACGCGAAGAGACTTTAGAAAAAAAGAAAGATCAGGTGTCAAACATTCGTGCCGTGTATTAGATGTGACAAACGTCTTTCTGCTTCAGTCAATTACAGCACCGATACGACGTAGAAATTGTGCAAGATTCGTGCGTATCTATACCTGAAATAAATAATAGTTGCAAATGCAGCGTATAATGTATGTGCAAAGTTTTATTGACAAGGAGCATATAAAGTTGCTTTACGTGTATCGTGGCTTACCTCCTATGCAGATGCATGCAAAGTATTGCAGACAGGAGCAACTAACACCCCTGAAAAAACGTTAGTCAGTGTTTTACAGTTTTGCAGAAAACTGGCCATAACTTCCATTTGCTTATATAGTTGTCTATGGTTCTGTGCTAAAAAACAAAAAGTAAAACCTAGATGATTGACCTATGTTCAGTTTGATTTCATTGCACATGATAATCTTGATTGTTTGCTGACGGACGATTATAGGCCTATAGTAAAATAGGCGACGTCAACGCTTTACGTACAGTATATAGGCCCTATGCTGTCGTCATCTACATTTGGTCGTATATAAGCGTCGGTATCCCTCGAGGCTTTGAAGAAAGTTTTTGCCTTCCATTTTTCCTCTTTCCCATTCCTTTTGTCCTTATTCCCAATTCGGCGTTTATAGCTAAAATGCACTAAATTCAATTTCGACTGGTGCTCCGCCCCAGACCCAGTTGGGGTAGCTTGCAGCGCTCCCCAGACGCCTTAGCTGGATTTCGGGGTTCTACTTCTAAGGAAAATACAATACAATACAATATTCGTTTAATTCAAGCGTAGACAGACCGCTACGTAGGTTACAATAAATTAGGCTACGCTAGTGTTAGCAGTGCGTAGGTTACAGGATAAAAGTAAAGCGTAGTAGAACATAATATGCAATTT
>Ga0056128_1005613_pt1 | contig 15780 bp, 4 predicted proteins | sample WorMetLIZISLAND2_FD_71113 | JGI IMG/M metagenome (GOLD analysis project Ga0056128, IMG submission 71113) | Marine gutless worms symbiont microbial communities from Max Planck institute for Marine Microbiology, Germany - Olavius geniculatus... ...
GAATTAAGAACCTTTTAGGTTTTTAATGTTAATGACACCAGTCCCGGAGACAAACAAGCATGTTCACGGTTGATGGATCCAGCAACGAACGTCTCTTGTTGACGATGTATCCGGCAGAACCGTTAATTGTTAAAAATGAAATTAATCATTAATTTTCTTTGTTAGTTAACGATTAAATTAATCGTTAAAATCCGCAGCTCTAAAATTAACACCAATTTTTTGCTGGATCAGTTAACCATATTTAGACCACATCAACATACATTCCGGAGTTACTGACAGTTAACTGGTTAAGCCAAAATTCCATTATGCTGACTTTGCGACAAAGTCCTGGACAAGTTCCCGACAAAGTCGCGGACTTGTCGCAGACACAAATCATGAAAGTCCGTGACACAAATCACGTCGCCAACTTTCTTGACTTGTGTCCGCGACAAGTCCACGACTTTGTTGGGAACTTGTCCCGGACTTTGTCGCCGACTTTCCCCGTGCATTGTAACGGGCTAAATTCCATTAGAGCGACACAAATGGGTTTGTTGCGGACTTGTCATGGACTTTGTCGCAAACATCTCGACATGTCGAGATGGTTTGTGTCCGCAATTTTCGTGATTTGTGTCCATGACTTTAACCACGGGGAAGTTTCGGTGAAAGTCGGTGTAATGGAATTTGGGCTTTATGCTATTGCTAGTAACTAAAAGAGAACTTCTGATAACTGTGTCAGTATTCTGACAGGCTGGAATTGCCCTTTCTGTAACCCAACCAACAGTGTCAAGAAACTGAAGATGACAGCATTTCAAACTAACTGAGAATAGCATACTGCCAAATATAATCAGGAACACTGTAAGCGATATTACTAAAAATGAACACAGAGCGACGTAACTGAACTGAACTGAAATGGTTGAGTTTTTGACAAACTGACTAATGGGCAAGTAGTGATGCACTACAGTAGGGACTGCCTAATGGCATCAGTGGCCTATGTGACTACACTCACATAAATGTCAGCCAATGACCAATGAGCTTGCCCTGCTTGACCATTGGTCAGTTTGTCAAAAAATAAACAGCATCAGTTCAGTTCAGTTCAGTTGCTCTGTATGTGCCTTAACACAGAAATAATACAGAAATCATTTCAAGAGAACATGGCTGAAACTGAAAGCAGAACTCACTGTATCGAACCTGCTGCTCAGCATGGACAACGACCGGTGAGCACGTTGCAAACAGCCGACCCTGATCACTGCAATTCAACATCAAGCATACTAACCACATCCACATTCAGCACACTTAAATCAAACAGTGCCACATTTAAAAATTTGATGAAACAGATAGTGAACAACTGTCTGGTAAGAAAAATATATAAACTGAGGCATGTAATTTGAACTTTGATTTTTCATTTAACTGATCTACTTATCCATACACAATCCAAAATGAACTTCATAGACATTTGCTGACCGACTACAAACGCCACTGTACTGCAAAAATATATCAATTCATTCCAGTATGGTATTGACTGACTAATACGGAAGTAATTGTCAGAAACCCAGATTTAGTAACATTTACCTTTCTAATGACTTGTACAGCTCAGAGAGACTTGTTTCCCTTATTCCATGTTCTTCAAACTTCTGTGTGCAACAAAACGCATTGAGTGCAAACTCAAGATTATTTGATAGCTATCCTTAAATATCTCATCAAGTGCATCAAACCGACATGAAACAGATATGAGCAAAAAACTATTTTGCACACTGCAGATGCACTAAAACTGCTGATGCACTAATATTCTAGCAAGGTCTTAGATTTTCAAATACATATGGACCGAAAATCAAGCGTTAAGAGTTCAATTTAAATTATATCGACTTACCCTCCGCATGGATGATGAAATGTGTTTTGTGTCAAAGATGGTTGGGAAGAGACTACAAATTGACGACTTGAACTGTTTGTAGCTTGCTAAACATAATGTTTTGCAAATACAGCAGTTGCAACCCTTAGAGACAAAAAAACAACAACATGACTCAATCGAAGAAAAACTACAACAGACATTCAATTTCTTATTATTGTAATCTATTACAAGTACTGTACTAACTTTTACCAGCTTTTGTACTTACACTTTCTTTATACTTTTTTATATTTATACTAAGTTTCTTTGGCAACACTGTACAATGTTTTGCAACATAAACTACAAAAGGGGGTAAGAAGAATGCACGTAATGTGTGGCTGACTGCAAATTTTAAAGATCAACACTGTAAGAATACTAATAAAATTTATAAGGAGGTGCTGTGAAACTGTCAATTTGACACCAAAATTGCACTAAAGTTTGACTATCACCAAGACACAACACTGAAAAACACATCCATGTGTAAAAGACATCAGCGGACCATGCAAATATCACCATGCTGCATACATAATGTTGTTTATCTCGGATAAGTGCAGGCTACACATAGGATAGGCTGTTATCTGTCACAACCTCATTATCAGCATACCACCCTGTCTAAAAATGCCTTACACAGTTCTGCACTGTACTACATACATGCATTCATTATTAAACTGCATCATATCTTCCAAATTTTCACGATACCTCCCCTTAACTGGTTGCAGCAATAAACGACGGCAATAAAAAAGAAAGAAGAAAGCTCACCAGGCAAAGGACGATACAGCTTTTCATGCAGAAACATTACATCCATCAGATTGTTATGTCCCACCAATGGCTGTCAACCAACAGTTAACATTAGCAAAACTATCTGCAATATTTAGACAGAAAACGTACTGTTTCATCAATTATCAAATTTCACCGTAGTATATCTATTGAAGTTTAAAAAATAAAATTAATTAATTAAAAATGTAAATAAACTTTTATTTATTTACAAATGTAAGTAAACTTAGCCACCATCGTGTAAATAAAAAGCAAGTCAATATGCAATGACTGACAATAATCTTGCAATAATCCAAGTTGAATGAAAAATCCATTCTTCAGACCTTTTTCTGTGATGCCATAATGCGGAAAATGCGTGTGAAACCAAGCATGGTGTTCAAAACTCTGCACACCAGATACATCAACTATCTCATAAACATTTATGTGATGATCGAATACATAGAACAAGCTGCAGTATATACGCATAACATGTAATACATAACTAAAAGGAAAAGATGAACTATACAATCCAAATGCACTAACAGAAAAAAAGACAGAGGCCTCACTTTTGCATCAGTGAGTGAGTAGAGTTTAACCACAGTACATATATACGCCAAAGGCGTAGTATGCGCACGGCCTATTATGGCCGTGGTAGTGCTATTTTAGCTTACCATACCAAGCTCATGGCACCAAAATGTGCCTTTTGACCAAGCCATGGCAACACGTCCATAGCAACATCGATGTCACAGCATTACGAAAAACTGCAAAAATCCTTTGTTATGGAGTGTTTGGATGCTGCTAAATAATCACATGTGTACTGTCGCGACCTATTCATTATCTTTCACAAAACGTTGAGTCCAACTAAGGTAAACTTAACCCGAATTAGTGAGAAGTTTGTGGTCTGCCAGCCAGTTTGCGAACCGACGTACTACCACGCCCATTAAAATAGTTAAATACAAATTGCACTTTATTATGTGTTTTAGCACATACTGTACGTAGTGCTCATATAATAATAACACAGTAAAGTGAAAGAATGGCAACACAAGCACCCAAGGCAACAAAAAAATGCGACAAGCATAGCGGGCTCAGCGTGTGAATTGGCTTGGCAGCTATGGAAAGCCAGAGGTGACCTCTACCAAAAATATAGCCTGTCGCAAATATTACGTGCCTTCGGTGCGTATATATGTACTGTGGTTTAACGTCCCGCCTGACACAGTATAGATCATTTCGGGGATGGCCTTTCCAGGCAATGCACATACGCATAATAACAGAACAGTTTAACCTTTACAACAATGAAACATAAAGTTTAATGTTTAAAGAAACACAAAGCACAAAGAACAACCTAAACCTAAAATTCTTAGAACTTGCTATTATAAGCGTGCATATGTAATTAACAATAACGGCAGTTCTAATAATATTCCCTCTACCTCCAGACGGTCATCAATCTTAGAATGCTGTCCACTGCATCAGTTTTTCGCTTGCTAGAAAGTCATTGAACTGCGATAACATACATCAGTCCATGATAAACTTATCTCAAATAGAAAGTACAATAGTATCATCTAAAAACAGAACACAATCAAAAGTTGAAGAAAATTTGCAACCTTTTCTCATCTTCTGGTGAATGTTTTATCTCAAGCTGCTTTCGATGTTCTTCCATCATCTTTGTGATGTTCAACTGTGAAACATCACATTGGCAGCAGCAAAAACTAGAACGCAGACTATCAAACTGATGCTCATAAGGCGAAATGGTTCAAATCACGATAGGCTCAGTGGCAACAGTTAGAAAGACACAAGAGTTTAATGCAGCGCTATATAAATTTACATTTACATATAAATTTACATTAGACATCTGACATAACCACCTTATATAACAGATGGGTTTTTATACAACTGATATGGCAATAAGAAGCATAACTGGTCATTTGAAAAGTCCGATAACTCCCAAAATCCACTTTTAGTGTCCAGTCTAACTTAAATGCTACAAAAACTGGCCTGTTAAACAATAACTGGCCTGTTAAACAATAACAAGACATCTAATGCTTTATTTACTTATTCAACAAAGCAGTATAACTAGTCTGTTGTTCGAACAAAAACTATAAAACCAGAAATTATGCATTAAAAATTTTGAATTTTTTAAGATATTATGTACAATCTGTACAGTGTACATAATGTACTCCAAATAACTAATAGCTTTGTCCACACTGCTACTGAAATGTAATCAATGTGTATCAACGAAAAAAATCTTTTATACCAGTAATTGTAAACTTCTTAAATCACAAATATATCAACTACTACCAGCGTGTACAATATGATAGTCACTATCTACTTAACAAACTGTAATCAAATAAAAAGCAAATCTATTACAACCTGATTACTGCTGACAAGCTCGGTCCAGATATTAGGAAACTTATGACGCAATTCAAACATTGCAATGTATTCCGATAGACCTAACAATCAACACCAACCAACAGTCATGTACATTGACTCCATGGAAAACAGCCTCATAATCTAATCTCAGGGCCAGAAAAAACTCCATAACCATATATCTGATATCACACTGGCCACAAGCCACAGAAATCCAACAAATGGAAGATCCAGACCAAAGCTCCAATTCATTACTCAGTAATGTCTTGTTAAAGAGTTTTACATTCATACAATTTTGCAAATTACACATCCATATCAGCTTCCACCTGCACCTGCTGCTAGTGACAGACATGATTTTGTGCCATACTGCGTGTTCTAAATATATGATCATTGCGCTTCGACTGGCTGCCAGTGACTGACTGCTGTATCTGCAACTGCGTTACCTTTCAACCAATATGGTCACATTGTGATAAATATATTATCTACAGACACTCACAGTCTGTCAGCCAATGGAAACTAAATGCAGTGAAGACAAGATGTATTTGTAATAGCACCTATAGCCTTACTCCAAATATCGGTAACAAATTAGAGTGTCGAGACACGAAAACTTGCTTGTAAAGAAACATACATACCATCAGGAACATTGAAAATCATAGAGTCGTCATGTTCCGCAGTCACCAGCCACTCGGCAACGCGTGAACAAAGGCTGAGAAGCAAACGCTCGTCTGTCACTCTGCAGCAGGGACAGAATGCATTGGATTAGTGATGAATAACCTTTAGCAGCTAAGTAAGTAAGTAAGATTATTTAGAAGGTGCAATTTAACAATAGCCACAATGTGCTGCACTCTCAATGCCCAAAAAAATGTCTTTAACTGCAGTTTAAACTGTTCAAAATTAATGTCAGTTTGTCTCAGATGAGCTGGCAGACTGTTCCACAGCCTCGGACCTGCAGCAGCAAAGCATCTGTCTCCATAGCTGCTGCAGGTCCTTGAGTTGGCAGAGTGCAGCTGACGACGACCTTCGTCAGAGACCAGCTGACAGTCGGCGACCAGGTAAGGTGAAGCCATACCGGACAGTGACAAGTAGACCAGAACGACCATCTTGAAGTCCACCCGACGCCGAACCGGAAGCCAGTGCAGCTCCTGTAGCACCGGCGTTATGTGGTCATAGCGTCGAGCCCCCGACACCAAACGTGCACCCGCATTCTGAACAGACTGCGGCCGGCTCATCAGACCGTCGGTGATGCCGTAGAACATCGAGTTGCAGTAGTCCAGGCGACACAAAATAAACGCCTGGACCAGCGTCTTGACGGCGTCAGATGACATCGATCTGACGAGTGGTCGGAGCTGCCGTAGCTGGTAGTAGCCACTGCGACACACGGCGGCCACCTGTGCAGACAGCGTCAGCTGGCTGTCGACGATGACGCTGAGGTTACAGGCTGCCTCCGAGACGTTGATACATGCCGATGTCACCGGAAACTCTGAAACGGTGACTTTCGCCAGCTGTTGTGGAGAACCCAACCACATCACCTGGGTCTTGGTGGGGTTCAGTCGAAGTTAGCTGGCCTTCAACCATGCCTCGATGTCGACGAGACATGCAGTAAGACGTCGGACGGCAGCCTCAGTGTCACCAGCTGAGAGTCAAACACAGAGTGACCACTCTCCAGACACTATGAAATTTCCTGACAGTTCCCTGCTGATTCGCGGCATCCCAACAATTTTAAATGGTACTCATATAGGGTAGCCTAACCATGGTACTACGTAAAAAATAACTTAGATATAGATATTAGAAAGTAAGACACAGGTAATCAAAATTCAGCAACAAACACTGCAGCAAAAAATAATTGGCAGAGCACTAAGTAACTGATACTAATAACTGATACTAAAAAGCCCATTTCCGCAATTTTTGAACACTTTTTGGCCAATTTGCTCTGACAAGATTCTTTCCCTGACATTTCCCTAATTTTGACTAAAATCCCTGACATTTCCTTGACAGCTGTAAAAATTCCTTGTCATTTCCGTGTTTTCCAGACAAGTGGTCATGCTGCAAATAATATGATAAATAACATGTGTAGACAATGTTCGTGGACAACAGAGCACAAAAAAGACAGAGAAAAAGATGGATCGACGTCAGCAACATGGCCCCAGATCAATGAGTATACTGCACGTCAAGCCACACTGACTAAGAACTTAGAAGGGAGAGCCTTAAACTACACCAGTTTACATGCATGAAACCAACTTCCTCCTGAACTCAGATCTGTCACCAACAAAACAACTTCTACAAATATTCCAAGACATACTTTTTAAGCCTCACGACAGCAAAAGTGTTCTTTCCGATAAGACATGCAGGTCAAAACAGTGAGAATACTAAAATCAAAATATGTCTTATGCCACTGCATAATCCTGCAGCAGATCAGCAGCATACCCCAATGCCAGGATTCAAACCATCACATGAAAACACGAGCCATATTACCAAAACTGGAAGGAATTAACTTGCTGTGTCAAAGTGTTCACAATAAACACATTTATTCCTCCAATTACCAAGCAGTCAAAATGACACAAACAAAAATTTTCAAAAACATATTAGATGATCAAAATGCACAATGAAAACTACATAAATTGTGAGAACATCGTAAACACACAAATATATACCAAAAAGGCAAGATGTAAAAACACTGAAAATATTATCCTTAAACAAACATTCGTTTAAAATGAAATAATCAAACAGAAAAAATCACATTACCGATCAGCTGCAGTTGAGACTTCACCAATGCCAATGTGTTGTCGCACTGCACTCTCTTGATCCTCATTGAGAAATGACACACCCTCGTACACAAACTGCCAAGTTCGACAAATCAATTCTCAACAGCTTTGTCAACGTAATCTACTGTTGTAACTTGTAACAGCACAGAATTATTCTGCAACACGCTGCTGCTCTGATCCTAAATTGTATAAATCTAAAAACAGGGCCACTTAAAAATGGGGCTCCAGCTTAAATGAAATATTAGCCTAGAACACACTACTATAATCGATAGTAATTTTAGTGAACTGACCATAATTTATAATCATTCTGTGTTACCAGCAGCTATCTGTTAGTCACTGCGTGATAAATACGTGACAAAAACTTCTACAAACCTTGTTGAAATCAAACTGGTAGCGACACATAAACTGCCAGCTGGATGCCTGCAAAAAACAATCACGGCAAATATACAAGAAAAAGATCTAGAAGTTCAAGTATCAGATTGTCAGCAATTAGATGCAAATAAATCAGTATTCACCTTTGGGAGTTTCGGCCAAGGACGACAAACTGGACTTAAGAAAAATTTCCAGCACTGAAAATAGAACATATGAACAAAAAAAATAACAAAATTGGACACCATAGTGCGTCACATGCAATATATAAAAAAATACCCACAGCACTATTTTGCAATAAAGATCACACAACAACAAAGTTGCAAAATAATGACTGACCAATTTCTACGTTTGCTGAGTCAGATGGCTACATTGTTATAAGTAAAGCCCAGAAATCAAAACAGTGCGCTACACTGCAAACCTGTGCATGGGGCTAAATTATTTGGCCCAGCCTGCTTTGACTAGGAGTCTATATCATGGCACAGCCCAGCATGGTCTACTGATTTCTCAATCCACCATAACTAGTTTCTTGGCTGTAACTGTGCAGTCTTCTGTTCTAAAAATATTCCGTTAGTTACAAATTATTTTATGATTTACAGTCAAAGTTGATGTCTTTTAAAAAGATGCCTCCATGATGGCAAAGGGCAGCAGTACAACAGTTAACCTTAGAACTGAGGTATAACAAGTAATTTGAGCAAAGCTCACATGATGCATGATAGCAGAGGTCCTGCCACTTTGGCAATCAGTGTAGGCCTACAGCAATAAGATATTAATGCATCTTAAAAGAGTACTTAAATTTGAAGCCTCCGTATGGAAAACTCCTTAAATTTAAGAGACTGAAACTTAGATTCTTTATAATGTACATTCTATGCTAAAAATGTCATATGCAGCTTGTCCAAGTTCATCTCCAGCTATTTCGGCGCAATTCACTCTTAAAATGTGTGTTGCAGCCAGAAATCGCAAAAAAAATTCACTAAAAACCCCTATTTGGGGGGTCAAAGTCATTCAAGGTCATCGACATTGACACCAATAAAAAGTTTGTCGCTATTGCCTTTTAGGATAAGCAGTGAGTGAGTGAGTAGGGTTTAACGTCCCACCCGACACAGTATAGGTCATTTCGGGGATGGGTTTAGAACAAGCAGCATGTCGGTGCCTATCTGCAACTGCTTTCACACTACATGAGATAACTGCGGTAAAATAACCACTTTTTAGGGGAGTAGCTGTCTTTGACGCCTGCCTGTGCCGGCCTCCTTGAACCTATGGCGTCGGGACTTGGACTGCTAAAATCTATGTTTAATGCTGAAATTTCATATGCAGGTTGTCTTGATCTACCTCCAGCCATTTCATCGCAATTTAATGTTGAAATGTGCACTACATCCAAAAATTGCTAAAAATTCACTAAAAACACCTTTTTCTGGGGTTCAAGGTCGTTCAAGGCATAGACGTTCGTTAAAAACATTAATTTGCAAATAAAACATAAAAAATGTGTTTTTTCACAAAAAACATGTTTCTAAACTTCTATTAAAAAACATAAAAAATGTTTTAACATCTATGGTTCGAGGTCATTGATGTTGATAAATCTTAAAAGCCCGTCACCAGTGCTTGTTATGACAAGCAGCATGTCTGTACCTATCTGCAACCGTTTTCACGCTACACGAGCCAACAGCGGTAAAAAAAACCACTATTTAGAGGGTACCCCTCTTTGACGCCCTCGTTCGAGGGGAACCCCCGCACCCACAGGCACAAAATTTTGTCACGATAAAATTTTGGACTCCCATGGCAGCTCACAGTAAAAATTTTGTAATCCTAGCTTGCACCATTTTGATACAATGCCAGGGTGTGCTGGATGGACAGACAGACAGACAGACGCCCAGGCCATGGCTGAGATGCGTGAAGCATTCTGCTATCGCGTGTAATAAAAATGATGATATATCAGTGACCGTGTACCTGAATTAAGAATCTTGAGTCATGAGAACCAAATGCATATGGATACAAATAACAGTTAAAAGTATGTGCCACATACCTACATCAAATAATACAAAGATCTCACACACATCATTTTCACACTCATTTTCCATTTAAACACAAGACAGCCAGCTTCCTCCTTTATTTCCATCTCCAAAATAAAAACAAACAAATATTAGCTTTACGTTTAACTGACCAGGGCCCAAATTTTCAAAAATTCTTATGAAGATCTTTGGAAGACTTCTTTTCCAAAGAAAGTATGCAGATTTTCGTAACTTCTTTGGAAAATGTCTTTGGAAGAATTTGAGAAGATCTTCCGAAAAAGATTTTGAGAAATGGTGCGCAATTTTCAAAACTTCTTTGGAAACATCTTAGGAAAAATTTAGGCAAATATGTAGAAAAGCAGAAGAAGAAGAAGAAGAAGAAGAAGAAGAAGACAAAGAAGAGGAAGAAGAAGACAAAGAAGAGGAAAAAGAAGAGGAAGAAGAAGAGGAAGAAGAGGAAGAAGAAGAAGAAGAGGAAGAGGAAGAAGAGGAAGACGAAGAGGAAGAAGAGGAAGAAGAAGAAGAGGAAGACGAAGAGGAAGACGAAGAAGAGGAAGACGAAGAGGAAGACGAAGAGGAAGACGAAGAAGAGGAAGACGAAGAAGAGGAAGACGAAGAGGAAGACGAAGAAGAGGAAGACGAAGAAGAGGAAGACGAAGAGGAAAACGAAGAGGAAGACGAGGAAGAAGAAGAAGACGACGAAGAAGAAGAGGAAGAAGAAGAAGAAGAAGAAGAAGAAGAAGAAGAAGAAGAAGAAGAAGAAGAAGAAGAAGAGGACGAAGAAGAAGAAGAAAAATAAGAAGAAGAAGAAGAAGACGAAGAAGAAGAAGAAGAAGAAGAAGAAGACGACGACGACGACGACGACGACGTCATGCCACCAACCATCAAAGAAGTAGAAGCAAAAATAAAATAAAAGCAACAATATATAACATGTACACATTTACAGTTAATGTGGAGTATAACATATAATAACTGATCCAACAAAAGATTATGTTTTTCAGCCTGTCCATTTGTTTTATAAAAAATAACCCACAAAATTAAAAAAAAATATTTTGATGGAATTTGAGGAGTTAGGCATAGACTAGTAAAAAAGTAAACAGTTTCTGATGCTGATCCCAATTCTTCTAAGTAATCTGAATCATCCATGATTCATTAACATTAGCAGATAAGACATAAATTGAAACTATAACTATTTCTAGTACTATTACTTCCAGTTTCTATTCAACTGATCTACTTTCATGGTCTTAATTCAGGTAACTGACAGTTTCTATAGGCTAGAAATTTTTCTAGTCAGCTACAGAAAATTACAAGTAATTTGAGCAAAGCTCGCGTGATGCGCGATAGCAATGGTCCTGCCACCTCGGCAATCAGTGTACAGCAATAAGATACTAATGCATCTTGAAAGAGTACTTAAATTTGAAGCCTCTGTATAGAAGACTCCTTGAATTTAAGAGATTGAAACTTAGATTCCTTAAAATGTACGTTCTATGCTAAAAATGTCATATGCAAATTGTCCAGGTTAATCTCCAGCCATTTCAGTACAATTCACTCTTAAAATGTCTGACGCAGTCGAAAATTGCCAAAAAAATTCACTAAAAAAACCCTATTTTGGAGGTTCAAGGTCATTCAAGGTCATCGACGTTGACACCAATAAAAAGCTTGTCACTACTGCTTGTTATGATAAGCAGAATGTCTGTGCCTATCTGCAACCGTTTTCATGCTACACGAGCCAATAGTGGTAAAATAACCAGTTTTTAGGGGGTAGCCGTCATTAACACCCGCCTGCGCTGGCCTCCTTAAACCTAGGGGGTTGAGACTTAGACTGCTGAAATCTACGTTTAATGGTGAAAATTTCATATGCAGGCTGTCTTGGTCTATCTCCAGCCGTTTTGTTGCAATTTAGTGTTGAAATGTGCGCTACATCCAAAAATTGCTAAAAATTCACTAAAAACCCCTTTTCAGAGGGTTCGAAGTCATTCAAGGTCATCGATGTTGATAAATTTAAAAAGCCTGTCACAAGTGCTTGTTATGATAAGCAGCATGTCTATACCTATCTGCAACCATTATAACGCTACATGAGCCAATAGCGGTAAAATAACCACTTTTTAGGGGGTAGATATCTTTGACACTCGCCTGCACCAGCCTCATTGAACCTAGGGGTCAGGAGTTGAACTGCTGAAATCTATGTTTAGTGCTGAAAATTTCATATGCAGGTTGTCTTGGTCTATCTCCAGCCATTTCGTTGCAATTCAGTGTTATAGTGTGCGCTGCATGCAAAAATGTCGAAAAATTCACTAAAAAGTGCTTTTTGGTAGGTCCAAAGTCGTTCAAGGTCATCGATGTTGATAAATATAAAAAGCCTGTCACCAGTGCTTGTTACAATAAGCAGCATGTCCGTACCTATCTGCAACCGTTTTCACCCTAAACGAGCCAATAATGGCAAAATAACGTCTTTTTAGGAGGGGGTACCCCTCTTTGATGCCCTCGTTCGAAAAAAAAACCCTTGCACCCAGGGGCACAAAATTTTGTCGCGAAAAACTAGAGTCCTTGGGGCAGCCTAAAGTGAAAATTTTGTGATTCTAGGTATTGCCGTTTTGATGCCAGGGTCTGACGGTCAGACAGACGGACAGACGCCCAGGCCATGGCTAAGATGCGCGAAGCATTCTGCTATCGCGCGTAAAAAGTACATAGCATGTACATCCACTATTATTATAATTGCCCTCACTACTACAGCAGCTGCAAGAATAAACAGTGTGTAAATCCTTTCTAACTACCAGTAACCGAATTATTTTATTCAGGACAATCGAAAGATAATGAACTTCAGACAGATTAAATCAACAGATGCCATGTTATCAAAAGTTCTGACTCTTGAAAAAGTAAGTACAAGTAAATTCTGATCTCTCAAGATCACATACATACATGTTGGGGTCTTTTTTGTCACGAACAAATGCTGACAACCCTGCGACAAAAAGTACACAACACAAAGTAGCAATAACTTAACAGAGGCAGCATGTGACTAACACTTAATCTTGAGCAAAAAAACTGAATCATCAGTGCTTTAACACTCCTGCTTTGGCAGTACATCATGGGATATATTAAGGGGCAGGGCAATGTGTTATTGTCCACCACACATTTTTGTCCTTCCAATGAAATGCAATAGCACTGGACAGAGTATAAAATCACCTGAGCATGCGTTCGTCCGTCCAACATTTGAGGCTTCATATCTCCATAACAGTGCAAGATAGACGCATGGTCACAATGGACGACCCATAGATAGTGGCCCACCACGAGTCGAATGGTCACGTGACCAATGACGTCATGTGACCCTAAAAGGTCAAGGTTATGACTCTATTATTTTCAAGGTGGCAATTAAACTTTTTAAATTTTCACCACTGGCCAACTCAGCTCACTCATTTACGTAATTTATATGGACTTTACTGTTAGCTATCGAGATGCACTGGACAGACTCGGTGTTCGTTTCAACAGTATCTTGAGGGATCTTACTACGGCCCTACAGTTTGCTTGTAGAAAGAACAGTAATAAAACATATGACTAGCAATGTTTCGATCAAATGCAATACAAGTAAACATTCTGTTAAATAACACGAGCTGTAACTATACTGATCTTCACAATTATCAACTGATCTGTTAACAAAAAAATGACAATTCAAAAATGTTATATAACTTATAATAAATCACCTATCTGTGTGATAGTAAACTGTGAAATACTTTCACGAAGCTTACGGTATCTTTCTTCACCATCATCGAACAGACTACACAAACGCAAAAAATGCAACAGTTTATCTTCCACCATAAGATTTATATAATAGTGCAATCAAATTTCTCAATAAATACCAAGTACCGTTCTTTCAAAAATTATTATTAAGTCATAATACTTTGACGATAAATAAACAAACTAACCTGCCACAGTGTTCAGATGTTAAAGCAAGACCGGAGAATTCAGTATCTATAGCTGAAACACAACAAACACAACATTAGTAGCATGTATTGTAATAGTTTCACGCCAAACAGTGCATAAATGTAATTTATACACTGCCAAAAAGTAAATGCGTAGCATAAAGGCTTACAGGCTTGTATACATTTCTTGCAAGCTGCAATGCTCCTTACCAATAAACTCAGCAGTGATAATTGCAGCTTCGATTTCGGGAAGCAGATCTTCGAAATTCGACCTCAAAACTTCACACATATTTTCCTTCTTAAATTAAAATTAACAACTGATACACTTAATAACTTAATCACTATATGGGCACAATAACCGTATAAACTATATAAATCACACAAAATCGAATCTTGTTGACATTTGGATCATAGAATATTTAATTTTACTTTTTTCCTAGAGATGCCACTATAGTTTAATTTGTTAAACATTTAGCTATGAAAATTGTTTTGTACAATTTCTGTCCACCCCGGTAAATGTTAGAACATATTTACACTGTTGTTTACTTTAAATTACGCTCTGCCGTTTATAGCTTTATGCTTTTCAACGCGAATGCCGTGTTTCGAAAAAAGCGAAAAAAGTTGGTAGACTGTAACCAAACTGCTTCCATTTCAGCAATAGGTTAAATAAAGATTTCTTTTTGTGCATCAAAAAATCTAAGTGATTGTGAGTGTTTCAGACTAATTCTAAACTTTATATGTTACCACTTGCGAAGTTGCGACAAGTAGGTAACGAGTGCGCTGATTTACTTACTTATGACCTTAGGTCACGTCAGATGATAAACAAATACGGTGCCTCTGAGATTGTGTTGGTAAATGTTTTAAAGCCATTTCTGACGAATAATTGCTTAATACGTGCATGAACTGAATTTATGAACATGTTTTTATAAATCCAGACATTATGCATGTATGGTGACAGATAGGTTAGTAGTGATTTTCTTAGTTTACACGGCTCACAGTCAACTCGGGCCCTGGTAAAGTGCGGACCTGCGGACCGACCAGCGGGTAAACTGCAGACCAAAACTTGCGGACCGCCTTTGCGGACCAGTGGGTAAACTGCGGACCAGTAAAATGCGGACCCCGCGCGATCGAACGCCTAATAAGAGTTGTGCCATACTTACTTGTACTTGTGTTTGTAAGAAAGGACTTGATCGAATGAGGCGACAAAGGATGGGTTTCTTCGAGGACTAAGTCCGACAAACCCTATGGCTACACAAGTTCTCTCAAACTGGTGTGGCTACACCAGGTGAGCTACTTGTACTTGTAGTGTAGTGAGCTGAGAGGCTCAGCCTTAATTGCTCACATCTGCCCACATCTTGTCCAGGCTGTTCTTGAACGCATTGACAGATGGTGCATCAACGATTTCTTGCATCAAGTCATTCCAATGTGTGACGAACTGGTGGCTGAGGGAGTATTTCCGGCAGTTCAGATGACACCGCTTGACATACAGCTTCATTTAGTGACCGCGCAGAGAGTACACCAATCTTTTGTCGGTTCCACGTGTCCACACAACCTTTGCCTCTCGCGGTTTTAGCATTGCAGCCCCCACAGTTTGGAACTCACTACCCTTTAGCATCTGTAGTTCTACCTCTGCAGACACTTTCCGTCGCCTCCTTAAAACTCACTGCTTTCAGCAGGCCTACTGCTCCCCCTAGCGGCTCAGCCAAGTGCCTCAGATTCGGCCACTGGCTGACATTGTGCACTTT